>Ga0163144_10000259_pt1 | contig 121105 bp, 89 predicted proteins | sample OliLak19BULKMAT1_FD_123175 | JGI IMG/M metagenome (GOLD analysis project Ga0163144, IMG submission 123175) | Freshwater microbial mat bacterial communities from Lake Vanda, McMurdo Dry Valleys, Antarctica - Oligotrophic Lake LV.19.BULKMAT1 | ecosystem: Environmental > Aquatic > Freshwater >...
ATCGCGTTTCGGCGCGCATGGAACGATTTGAAAAGTCGCGCGGGCGCCGCACTTGAAAATCGCTGGCGACCGCTCCACCTCGCCCCCGCCGCCTGACAACACTGAATTTCAACGGACTGCTAGGTAGACTTTTTGATCGCGAGGCGTTGAAACAACAGATACGCAGCAATAGCCAGAACCAGCAATACATTCGCCACAATGAGAAATGGGCGTCCGAATCCGGTCGCCGCTTCCCCTGAGCCCGTCACACGCGCGACACTGGGAACAACGTCGCTTCCGTTCCACTCATAAGGGAGCTGCTGCGCGCCGACAATAGTAACATCAAAATGGTTTGGAATGGCTATTGTCGTCGTAAAGGCAACCTCACCAAACACGGGCTTAAATTGTGCTTCCGTTACTTCAGCGTCAGTGGTCAGCGTTACTACAGGCCCTGCTTCGGAGAACGTTTTTCGCTCCAGACGTACCTGCTTGATGTAGGGGACGCCGCTGCTGTTGGCCAGCGCGATATTCTCGGCCGTCCACGTAAGCTGCCTAACGGAGCCCGCCGGCCATCTCTTCCCATCACCGGCCATTCTAATTTCGCCGACACTTCGTTCGCCCATCGAATCCGTGCCGGCCTTAACTAGCAATAGTTTTCGAGGAAGATAGCCATAGCCTGGATCCAGCGACACCGTCAAATGTCCAAGCGATGACACAGAATCAAGTCTCACAAATGCACCCTCTGCGGACTGCGTGATCCTGGCGGAGGCCGACAAATAAGCCGGCAACGAGTGGCCTCCCAGCACGCCAAAGATCAGTCCGCTATCATTTAACGCGGCCAGCACTGAAGGGATGTCTTTCCTTTCCGGTCGCCCGGCAAGACGTTCACTATGCAGCAACACGGCGAGCTCGTCATTGCTCTTCACCTGCTCACGCCGCTCGTCTAACGTTGCCTGGATTTGAAGTAAGTCGCCATTGGTAAAAATGTAGTCTGTATGAAGGTATGCCGGCGGTGTACCCAGCACTTTGACCGTCTCCGACAACAGTGCCTTTTGCCCACTGCGGCGAAATAGCAAGTCCCGCGTTTCCGGGTTTCTTATCGACTCTTGGTTGGCCGACTCTGGCAGCATTGTGCTTGTAAGTGTAGATCGCGCTGCGCCGCGCAGTTCGCAGTTCTCGAATCGATCTAGTGTCGCCGTCATCGCCGCGACGGGCAGGTCGGAACCGGACGCTGACATGCAGTGCGACAATGCCATAACACCAAGCACGTTACGCATGTGCGCGCGGCGAATAAACATCAATGTCCCCTGAACGCAACAAGCCCGCCGATACTTATAGCAACACTAACAAAGATCCGGAGCCCGACCAGCACGGGTAGGGCTCCGGACATCCTACTTGCAATTGGAATCGGCCGTTGCGTGGTTCGCCGCACCGCAGATCTGGTTCGCGCCACCGCACCCCGTTACGGCGCCGCCGGTACCGTCAGTGCAGATATTGTCGTCTCCGGCGCCTCCGCAGATCTTCTGCACGGTATTGCAAGTGCCCGACCCGATCGACGGACAGTGCCCATTGGCGCGTGGTTCGTGAGTGCATGGATCACCGCCGCCTGTGACCCCGAACGTTCCCGAAACGGCGCCTGGGAGTGAGCAGAGGAATGCCGCGGAGACGGCTACTGTCATTAGCGTTAGATGCAAGAATCGTGTCATCTGAAACTCCATTTAGAAGAGCTTGAACCGAATAGAAAAAACACAACCCGCCGATCGGGAGGTAGACGCGGCTTGCTTGATACTCGATTTGTGCCGGCTCATTCCATTTCGCAAGTACGGTCCGGATTCGGCGTGCGAATGGGACACGGGCCAGGCATGGTATTGAATCGGTAGTCTTATACCCCCCCAAACGATCTAGTGTCAATAAGCTTGTTTTCATATGTGCCCGCCGACCGGACTTGCTTGCGGCCCGTCGGCGCCCCTCACTTCCGGCAAGGCAGTTGAAATCGATCGGCGGAGCTGTCACTGAGTCTTGGCGCTCGGCAATGAGCTATAGCCCAGTGTTGTGCGGAAATAAGAACGGGGCGTTCGGGCTCGAAAGACGACCTCGACCCGTAACTGCGGCGCGCTGGGTTCGCTATGCCGCGGAGCGATTGGGCTTGCAATCGAGCCTTCGCTTACGAGGCCGCGCGCGACTTAGAAACGGATGCCCACCTTCCCGGCCTGTTCTATTCCACCATCGCCGCCACCAGCGTGCGGTCGTCGGTGATCGGTTGGCCGGCCGTGAATGCGCTGAGCGAATCCAGCAGGGCCGCGATGACCTCCTTGGGGTCGTCGCGACAGGGCGCGATCGCCGCGTCCAGCCGGGCCACGCCAAACTGCCGGTCGGCCGGGTCGGTGGCCTCGGTGATGCCGTCGGTGTAGAAGATGATTTGGTCACCGGACTGCAAGCGGATCGTGGCGTTCTCATAGGTCACGTCGGCCGCGATTCCCAGCGGAAAGCTGCTGGCGCCGTCGAGCACCGAGATCGGTCCGCCGCCGCAGTGCTTCAACCGGGGCGGGTTGTGCCCGGCCGAGCTATAAACCAGCTCCCGCGTGCGCGGGTCGTAGATGCCGTAAAACGCGGTGACGAACGCGCCGACATGGTTGGTGTAGCGATTGGCCAGGTGCCGGCCAACGAAATTGAGCATCTCGCTGGGCGGAGCCGACGCGCCGGGAAACATGTGCGCGATGCTGTGCGTCACCGCCATCATCACGGCGGCCGGCGTGCCGTGACCGCTGACATCGGCAATCAGGATGCCCCAGCGTCCGTCTTTGAGCGGAAAGAAGTCGTAGTAATCGCCCCCCGCGCGCTGCGAGGTCTGATAGTGGGCCGCCAGCTTCAGCCCCGGCACGTCGGGCAGTTGCGAAGGCAACAGCGACCGCTGGATGTCCCCCACGACTTGCAGCTCACGGTCCACGAGGTCGTAAGCCGCGCGGACCTGCTCGGCCAGCACCAGGTTGTGCGTGGAGCGGCCGAAGAGGATCGACGTCCAGACCATGTCCGGAAAACGTTCGCGGTCAAACGCCCCCGGCGCGGTGCGAGCACTGACAAACATGTTCACGGTCTTGCCGCCTTCCAGGTGCGGCACCGCCATCAACGATCGCTGGCCGGCGAGATACTCGGCCGCCGGGTCGTCGGGCGGCAGTTCCAGCTCGTCGATAATCGTCGGCTCGCCGTCGTAGAGCAGCTTGCCCAGCAGTCCGCCTTCCAGGATCGGCAGCCGGTCCTTCTGCAACCAGGGGTTGATCTTTTCTGTCCAACCACTGAACCGTGTGATGCGATACTTGGGTGGGTCGAGGTCGCGCCGGCTCATGCTCACGAAGGCGTCGACCGGCACCAGGCTGCGGACGTGGCGGCTGTAAGCAGCGACCATGGCCTGGGGGTCGGTCTGCTCGCTGGTCTCGCGCATCATTCGCATGATGTCGCCGAGCCGGCGTTCCCAGTCCGCGGTGCCAGCAGGTTCTCGGTCGAGGGTGGACATCGCTTGCGTCACCTCGAGAGGAGAGGTCGGCCGAAGGGGTCGGGGGCTCGTAACATTCTTCGCAGCGACTACCGTTTGTTCAACTAGGCTGCGTTCAATCAGGGGAAGTTTAACTAGGCCTTATTTAATTTTGGCTGGCCGCTTTCGACCACGAACGAGGCCCGGGTCACGAGCGGCGCCCCCTTGCGCGTGACGTATTCGACCGTGCGGAAGTCGCTCCGCCAGCGCTCGGGCGTGACGTCGCAAACGATGTAACCCCGCTCGGCGTTGTGAAACTTCACGAACGAGTTCTCGGCCAGCACGGTCGCCAGACGCTCGGGGTCGCGGCGGCCGTCGCCACTGCTGGAGATCGACGTGCCGACAAACTCGGTCGCCACCGGGGCGCCGCCAAGATTGTCAAAATCGGCGACCAGGTCGTTGGCCCAGTTGGTGTGAATGTCGCCGGTGATGACCACCGGGTTGGCGATCTTCCGCTCGTACAGATATTTGAGCACCCGCTGGCGGTCGGCCTCGTAGCCGGGCCACTGGTCCATGCTGTGGATCTTCTCTTCGCCATCCTTGAAATCCACGCGGGCCATCATCACCTGCTGGGCCAGCACGTTCCATTTGGCGGGCGAAGCGGCCAGGCCGTCAAACAGCCAATTCCGCTGCTGCTCGCCCAGGATCGTGCGATTGGGGTCCAGCGCGTCGGCACACTGCGCCTTGCCGCCGTCGCCGCACGGCTGATCGGTGCGATACTGCCGGGTGTCCAGCACGTGAAAGTCGGCGAGCTTGCCGTAAGACACGCGACGATAGAGCGGCATGTCCGCGCCCTTGGGCAGCGTGGCGACCCGCAGCGGCATGTGCTCGTAGTAGGCCTTGTAGGCGTTGGCCCGCTGCGTGCGGAAATCGTCCGGCGGCGTCCCTTTTTCGCTGATCAGGTCGGCGTAGTTGTTCTCCACCTCGTGATCGTCCCAGGCCACCAGCCACGGCGCGGCGGCGTGCATCGCTTGCAGCGCCGCATCGGTCTTATACTGCGCGTGCCGCAGCCGGTAGTCGGCCAGCTCTTTGAGCTTGGGCCCGACGTGCTTGCGCACCAGATTCTCGCGACCCGGACCTTCGTAGATATAGTCGCCCAGGTGGATGACCAGGTCGGGGTTCTCCTTGAGCATATGCTCGTAGGCCGTGTAGTAGCCGGTCTCAAAATGTTGGCAGGAGGCAAAGGCGAACTTCAGCCGATCCGCCGGTTGTTCAAGCGTGGGCGTGGTCCGCGTGCGTCCCTTCGGGCTGGTCTCGCTGCCCGAGCGAAACTGATAGTAGTACCAGCGATCCGGCTTCAGGCCCGCGACCTCGACGTGCACCGAGTGGGCCCAGTCGGGACTGGCGACCGTCGTGCCCTTTTGCACGACTTTGGTCATCTGCTCGTCTTCGGCTACCTGCCAGGCCACTTCCACGGCATCGCCCGGCATGCCGCCACCTTCCAGCGGCTTGGGCGCCAGCCGCGTCCAGAGCACGAAACCATCGGGCTGTGGATCGCCCGAAGCCACGCCGAGTTGAAACGGATAATCCGAGAACTTGGGGGACTGCACCACCGTGCCCAGCGCGCGGGTCGACCAGACAGCGGCGGCCGACAGCGAGCCGGTGACGACCAGAAACTGACGACGATCGATCGGTCCGGTACCGGCAACGCGATAGAGCGGGGTGGCCATGAGTAGATCCTCGGCGAGTCGAAGGGAGAGAAACCCGAGCGGTCCATCGCATTGTCGATGCACGCGCGGCGCGCGTCAAGCGCGCGGCGATAACGACCCGAAAGCCGCAGACCACCTGAAAATCGAGACCCGGCCAGACCGCGCAAGCGGGGCGCGGTCTGTGAGAACTAGATGTAGAACATGTTCTCGGTCTGGCGCTTGATCCGCTTCACCAGGTCGCCAAAGGTGATGCTGGCCAGCGTATCATGTTGTACCCGGGACACCTCGCGCCAGGCGTCGACCAGGACTCGGGCCGTGGGCGAGCGATCATTGGTCGAGGTGGTGCTGGTGACTTCGCTCTCCTGACCTTCGATCACGCCCATCACCTCGCCCAGCGAGATCGTGTCAGGCGGCTTAATGAGCTGATAGCCGCCCGAGGCGCCGCGCGTGCTGGAGACGTAACCCGCGCCCTTAAGTTGCAAGAGAATCTGCACGAGGAACCGCGAGGGGATGCCGTGCTCGTCCGCGATGGAACGAATGCGCAGCGGCTCTTTCGAGCCATAGTGCGCGGCCAACTCCAGCATGGCCAGACAAGCGTATTCGGTCTTCGCGGAAACTTTCATCAAGGCGGTAGCCGGCTTCGTGAAACTGCGCCAACAAATTGCCCGCCGGGCAAGAACTATTGCCAGGCCAACGAGGCAAGGGCCGGCGGCGTCGCAGATTTGAGAACATCCAAGTTCGAGAAAAAACTACTCGGTCGTGTGCAGACCGCACTCGGTCTTCGCCCGGCCGCTCCACCGGCCGGCCCGCTCGTCCTCACCAAACATCACGGCCCGCGTGCAGGGAAAGCAGCCAATGCTGGTATAGCCCTGATCGTGCAGCGGGTTGTACGGGATGTCGTGATCGACGATCAGCTTCCAGACGTCCTTCTTGTTCCAGTTGGCCAAGGGGCTGACTTTGACCAGGCCGAACTTCTTGTCCCAGCCGACGATCGCCGCGCCGGCCCGATCCGTGCTCTGGTCGCGGCGGATGCCGCTCATCCAGGCGTGCCAGCCCACCACTGCCTGACGCAACACGGTCACCTTGCGTTCGAAGCAGCAGCGGTCGGGGTCGTGCTTGTAGACCGGGCCGCCGTTGGCCGCCTCGTATTCGGCCACGCTGGTCGGTGCGCTGCGCAGGTCAACCTCCAGCCCATAGCGCTTGGCAATCCGGTCGCGCAGCTCCAAGGTCTCTTTAAATTGGTAGCCCGTGTCCAGGTTGAACACATAGGTCTTGGGGTCGATTTCAGCCAGCATGTGCAGGATCGCGCACCCCTCGGGACCAAAGGCCGTGGCCATGGTCAGCTTGGGCGAGTACTTCTTGACAGCCCAGGCGATGATCTCTTGTGGCGAGGCCGTCTCCAGCTCGCGACTATAGCCGGCCAACTCCTCCAGGAGCTCGGGCGAGGCGATGACCGGGGCCGGGGCGGGCCGTTCGGCTTCCGGCGGCACGACGATCTTCAACGTGGGCGAAGCACTCGTGGGTGCGGACATGCGATGGCTCGGGGCACGATGGCTCGGGACAATGGTGCTCAGGCGATGGGCTGTGGCCATGGGGGAGTAGCTCGAATGATACGAATGTTGCTTACCTAGGTCAACTATATTGGCCTTCGTATGTATCGGCCAGGCGACCGGGCCCGCTTGAGCGGTTATGCCGGTCGCACCGAGAGCTGCCGAAGGTGGCCGTTTTCGCCGCAAATCCTTACCCCAGCAACTACTTGACGACCATCGGCCAGCCGGTCATTCTCAAGCGCACGGCCGTGTCGCCCAACCGCTTGGGTGTCTGGGGCGGCCAGTTGGCACTTGGAACGGTGGGCAGCAACTCCCCATGGCACAGCGCGCGTATCTGGCGATCGATATGGGGGCCTCCAGCGGCCGGCACGTGGCCGGGCTGTTCGACGGTCACAGGCTGACGCTGGCCGAGACCTACCGCTTTGAAAATGGCCCGGTCGCCGCCGCGGGTCACCTCTATTGGGACCTGCTGGCCCAGTGGAGCCATGTGATGCAGGGGCTGCGGGCCTCGGCCGTGGCCCATCCGGGTCAGATCGTGAGCGTGGCGGTCGATACCTGGGGCGTCGATTTTGCGCTCTTGGGCCGCGGCGACGAGCTGTTGGGCAATCCCGTCCACTACCGCGACGCGCGTACCGACGGCCTCCTGGAGCGGGCCTTTGGGGTCGTGCCACGCGAACAGATCTTCGCCGCCACCGGTTTGCAGTTCATGCAGTTCAACTCGCTCTATCAACTGTGGGCCATGCGCCTGGCCGGCTCGCCGCTCTTGGACTGCGCCGAGCGACTGCTGATGATGCCGGACCTGTTTCATTTTTTGCTCACCGGCGAAAAGTCGAACGAGATCACCAACGCCACGACCACACAGTTCTTCGATCCGCGCCAGGGCGACTGGGCTCGCGACCTGCTGGCGCGATTCGACCTGCCGGCGGACATCCTCGGTCCGCTGGCGCAACCCGGTACAAAGCTGGGCCCCCTGCGCAGTCAGCTGCGCGACACCACCGGCCTGGCCGATGTGCAAGTCGTGCTGCCCGGCACGCATGACACCGCCAGCGCCGTGATGGCGGTGCCCACCTCGAGTCCCACGGCCGAGCGACCCGATTGGTGTTACATCAGTTCCGGCACCTGGTCGCTGATGGGCGTCGAGGTGCCGCACCCCGTGATCAACGACAAGTGCCTGGCACTGAACTTCACGAACGAAGGGGGTGTCGGGGGCACGACCCGACTGCTCAAGAACATTGCCGGGTTGTGGCTGGTGCAGGAGTGCCGCAGAGTCTGGAACTCTGCCGGCGCTAACCACACCTGGGACGATCTGATCCGGTTGAGCGAACAGGCGCGGCCGCTGGTGTCGTTGGTCGATCCCGACGACCCGTCGTTGCTGGCGCCGGCCAACATGCCCGAGGCGATTCGCGCCTACTGCCGCCGCACGGGTCAGGCCGTTCCGGCCGACGAAGGCGCCGTGGTCCGCACGGCCATCGAAAGCCTGGCGCTGCGCTATCGGCAGGTCCTCTCATGGCTGGAAGAACTGCTGGACGGACCGATAAAAACGATTCACGTGGTCGGCGGCGGGTCGAAGAATCGTCCGCTCTGCCAGGCCACGGCCGACGCCTGCCGCCGCCCGGTGCTGGCCGGACCGGTCGAGGCCACGGCCATTGGCAACGTGCTGGTGCAAGCGATCGCGGCCGGCGACGTCGGCTCGATCGCCGAAGCCCGGGGGGTGGTCCGCGCGAGCTTTGCCGTGGACCAGTACCAACCGCAAAACTGCGACGCATGGGACGAGGCGTTTGCCCGTTTTACAAAGATCATCCATTCCGCGAGGTGAGACGATGCGAAACGCTCCGCTGATCGCCACCGTGCTGGTCTTGGTGCACCTGGTCATTTCTTACTTGCACGGCGAAGCCCACAGCCGCTTGGGCGTCGACCTGGCGCCGTGGCAATGGGCCTATGTCTACGGCGTGATCACGATCGCGCCGCTGGTGGCGATGGCCCTGTACTGGACCGCGTGGCGCAAAGCGGCGGCGCTGCTGTTGGGCCTTTCGATGGTGGGCAGCTTCCTGTTTGGCGTGTACCATCACTTCGTGGCCGTCAGCCCTGACCACGTTAGCCACTTGCCCGAGGGCGACGCGCAGGGGTTGTTCGTCTCGACCGCCGTGCTGCTGGCGATCAGCGAGGGTGCGACTGCGGCCTTCGCCCTCTGGGATTGGAGCCGCGAGCGGAGCAGGGCAGGGTGAGACGGCGCAGAAAACTTCGTCAGCTCCAGAGGTCCTTCGGCCATGGCCACAATTTATGACTTTGAGGTTCGGGGCATCGACGGCCGCGCCGTGCGGTTGGATGCCTATCGTGGTCAGGTGCTGTTGATCGTCAACGTGGCCAGCCGCTGCGGGTTTACGCCGCAGTACACCGAGCTTGAGGCCTTGTATCAGAAGTATCGCGAGCACGGGTTGGCGATCTTGGGTTTTCCCTGCAACCAGTTTGGCCAGCAAGAGCCGGCCGGCGAAGCCGAGATCAAGAGCTTTTGCGCGCTCAACTTCGGCGTGACGTTTCCGCTGTTCGCCAAGGTCGACGTCAATGGCCCCGCGGCCGATCCGCTGTTTCAATTCCTGACCCGCGCTCGCCGTGGCCTGTTGGGCACGCGGCGGATCAAATGGAACTTCACGAAGTTTCTTGTCGATCGCCAGGGGGCGGTTGTCGGCCGCTACTCGCCGCTGGTAAAACCAGCCAAGCTCGACGGCCGAATCCAAACGCTGCTGGCCGAGCAGCCGGTCGCCGCGGGTTGAAACCGCACGCAACAGAGCGCGAACTGTCGCAATCGCAGCCTGCATTGATTGACCAACACCGATTGACCAACACCGGAGTTCACCACGCATGATTCGAGTCGGCATCGCGGGCCTTGGTTTCATGGGCATGATCCATTACCTGGCCTATCAGAAGATTAAAGGCGTGAAGGTCGCCGCGATGTGCGAGCAGGACCGCACGCGGCTGGGGGGCGACTGGCGCACGATCAAAGGCAACTTCGGCCCGGCCGGCACGATGATGGACCTGTCCAGCGTGGCCAAGTACGAACAGCTGGAAGAGATGCTGGCCGACAAGTCGCTGGACATGATCGACATCTGCCTGCCGCCGGCGGCGCACGCGCCGGTGGCCATCGCGGCGCTCAAGGCCGGCAAGCACGTGTTTTGCGAAAAGCCGATCGCGCTCAAGGCCGGCGACGGCGTGCGGATGGTCAAGGCTGCCGACACGGCTGGCAAGTTGCTGATGATCGGCCAGGTGCTGCCGTTCTTTCCTGAGTACGCGTTCGCCCATCAGGCGATCAAGTCGGGCAAGTATGGCAAGCTGCTGGGCGGTAACTTCAAGCGCGTGATCTCCGATCCTTTGTGGCTGAAGAATTTCTACGACCCCGACAAGGTCGGCGGTCCGATGTTGGACCTGCACGTGCACGACGCGCATTTCATTCGCCTGGTCTGCGGCATGCCGCGCGCCGTGTTTACCACCGGCCGGATGCGGGGCGACGTGGCCGAGTACTTCACGTCGCAGTTTCTCTTCGATGATCCCAGCCTGGTGGTCACGGCCACTAGCGGCGTGATCCAGCAGCAGGGCAGGGCCTTCTGCGCCGCCTATGAAATCCAGCTGGAGAAGGCCACGGTGCTCTATGACTTCTCCGTGCTCGACGGGCAGCCGGTCCTGGCCACGCCGCTGACCGTGCTGACCGCCAAGGGCAAGGTTGAGCGGCCAACGATGAAGTCGTCTGACCCGGTCGACTCATTCGTGGCCGAGCTGACCGAGGCGACCCGCGCGGTGAAGAGCGGCGAGCGGTCGGCGCTATTGGATGGCGAGCTAGCGCGCGACGCCGTGACCCTCTGCGAGCGGCAGACCGTCTCCTTAGCCAAACAGAAGCTGGTACCGGTCGGCGTCAAGTAAGCCGGTGATTATCCTGGGGTTCCTGGTTCCATTGGACTGGACACGCCAGCAGTGCCAAGTCCCCGCGGCTGGGGGCGGTTTTTGGGCCGTCCTGGACTCTGGCGGCGCGGCTGCTAAGAATGGTTTCGAGGTCGAAGGGCGGGTCTTGCCCAGTGCGGCCCTATCTGTCCGCGGTCCGGCTGTAACGGATAAACCGGCGATGAGCGTGGCGCCCGGCGCATGATGCGCGTGTCGTGGCCCGCGCGTTGGGAGCGATCGTTGTGCCGGTTGCGTTCCGCGCGAATCATTTTTTGGCTACCGCGGGTGCAGGCGTTGCGCGCTGCACCCCGTGGCAACACCTGTAGGGGATGCGCCGGGAGACCGCCGAAAAAACGTTTTCTCCGCTGTTTTGACCGTTGCCAAAACGTGATCTATATTAAGACTGGCCGAAGCTCTAGACCCGCCTTCCCGGCCGCGAACTGTACGACAACACGATAGATCAGCGCGACTGCGGCTGTCCGACGCGCCCGGTTCCAGAGGTCTGGAAGCCGGGGCACAGCAGGGCCCTTGCCGAAGGGTTCTTTCGCCCAAGCGCCGACATGCTCGCAAAAATCGGAAGGAGCCCATGGGACGAAAGTTCACCTCGCGAGGACTCGGGTCACTCGTCGCGCTGGGATTGTTTTTGGTCGTCTCGGCAGTGTGGACTGCGCCGGTAGCGGCTCAGATCCGCATCGTGCCGACCGCCACGGGCACGACCGAGCAGATCGCCGGCGTGATTCGCCGCGCTGAGAAGCTCGAAGTCGAACGCCGCTGGGGCGAAGCGCTGGGCGTCTATGAAGAGGCGCTGCGCGACCATCCCGAAGAGCCCACGCTGGGCAGCCGCCATGCGATGGCCAAGATTCATTACGACCTGGGTCGCCGCTATGGCGACACCAGCTTTCTCAAGACTCTGACCACGCTGAACGAGAAGCAGGCCCTGAACCTGTACTCTGAAGTGCTGGTCAAGATCGAGTCGCACTATGTCACGAACCCCGACTGGACAAGCCTCGTGGCCCGCGGCACGCAGAGCCTGAGCGTGGCGCTGTCGGAGCAAGGTTTCCAGCAGCAGAACCTCCGTGGCGCGAGCCGCGAGCAGATCGACGCCTTCGCCAATCAATTGAGCCGCTTCAGCCAGTCGCGACGCCTGCAAACCCGGCAGCAAGCTGTCGATGCCGTGGCCGCGATCATCCAGCTCGGCCGCCAGCACCTGCAACTGCAGCCGGCCGCCGTGGCGATGGAGTATTCCTGCGGCGCGATCGGGGCCCTCGACAGCTACTCCTCGTACCTGACCAGCGACCAGCTGAATGACGTCTACTCGCAGATTGAAGGCAATTTTGTCGGCCTGGGCGTGGAGCTCAAGGCCGGCGACAGCTCGCTGCAAATCGTCAAGGTTATCACCGGCAGCCCGGCCGAGCGGGCCGGCATTCGCGCCGGCGACCGGATCACCGAGGTGGACGGTCAAACCACCGCTTCGCTCTCGACCGACCAGGCCGCCGACCGGCTGCAGGGGGCCGAGGGCAGTGTGGTGGAGATCACCACGCTCACCCCGGGCGGAGTGGTCCGGCGGCTCCGCGTCCGCCGCGAGCACGTGGAAGTGCCCAGCGTCGACGAGGTGAAGATCGTTGACCGCGAGTTTGGCGTGGGCTACCTGAAGCTGACCTGCTTTCAAAAGACCACCAGCCGCGACCTGGACTCCGCGCTCTGGAAGCTGCACCGCGAGGGCATGAAGAGCCTGATCATCGACCTGCGGGGCAATCCCGGCGGGCTCTTGACCTCCAGCGTCGAAGTGGCCGACAAGTTCGTCGACGAGGGCGTGATTGTCTCGACCCGGGGCCGCAGCTCGCTGGAAGATTACAACTACACCGCCCACAAGGCCGGCACCTGGCGGGTGCCCTTGGTGGTCTTGATCGACGGCGAGAGCGCCAGCGCCAGCGAGATCTTCGCCGGGGCCATCCGCGACCATCGCCGCGGTGAGCTGGTCGGCGAGCGGAGTTATGGTAAGGGTTCGGTGCAGGGGATCTTTCCGCTGACTCTGGCCAGCTCGGGCGTGCGATTGACCACGGCTAAGTTTTACTCGCCCAAGGGTCATCCGATCAGCAATGTCGGCGTGAAGCCGGACATCGTCGTGCACGAGGCGGCCCGGCCCGTGGGCGGTCAACTGCCGACGATCGGCGGCGAAGACGCCACGCTCAACGCGGGCGTGCAGTCGGCCCGGCGGCAGGTCGCCAAGGCGCAACCCCCGCGCACGGCTGACTTGCTTGGAAACGGACCCGGCGGCCGCTAGGATCTGCCCTGGGGCGCGGCTTCAGCCTTGGGGCACAGTTTCTGCCTTGTGGCACAGGGGTCGCGAGTGAGCCTCTCGTGCGAGGCGCCCCGGCACTCCAGGCGGCATTTGAGCGGGGACGACCCGATGGTCTTCGAGCGGTTGGGAGCAGGGGTCGCGCGCCACTGGCCGAGCATCACGCTCGGTTGGCTGCTCATCGCGATCGTGATGCACCTCATCGCCCCGCGCTGGAACGACGTCACCCACGACGGCGATCTGGCTTATCTGCCCGACGACCTTCCCAGCGTGGCGGGTCAGCGATTGCTCGTCCGGGCATTTCCCGATCACAAGGCCAAAAGCCAAATCGGCATCGTCGTCGAACGGTCCGACGGTCCGTTGGACCCGGCCGACCTGGCGTGGAGCGATTCGCTGGCCGAGCGCTTTCGCGAGCGGCAGGGCGAGCTGCCCATCACGGACGTCTGGAATCGCAATTCCGAGATTGTCGGCGACAAGCTGACCAGCCGCGTCAGCAAGCGCGGCCAGGCCACGCTGACCCTGCTGCAACTGTCCAACGAGTTCATGGCGGTCGGCAACATCGCCTTGCTGACCGAGGTCAACCGCACCCTGGACGAAGCCCGCGGCGAGGCGCCCGCCGGGCTCACGCTGGGCGTGACCGGATCGGCCGCCATCGGCGCCAACATGCTCAGCTCGGCCGCCCAGGGCATTCGCAACACGGAGTGGACCACGGTGGCCCTGGTTGTTGGAATCCTGTTGGTGGTCTACCGCGCGCCGCTGTTGGTCGTGGTGCCGCTGGTGACAATCGGCGCCGCGCTCTTCATTTCGCTGGACCTGCTGGCACTGTTGACCCAGGTTGGCCGGCTCGAGGGCTTCTCGTGGTGGAATTTCAAGGTCTTCACCACCACCAAAGTGTTCATCGTCGTGATTCTGTTTGGCGCGGGTACCGACTTTTGCCTGTTCTTGATCTCGCGCACCAAAGAAGAGCTTGAGCAGGGCGCGTCGCGAAGCGCGGCCGTGGCGCACGCCGTCGGTCGGGTCGGCGAGGCACTGGTGGGCAGCGCCATGACCACGATCTGCGGGCTGGCCATGATGTACTTCGCCGACTTCGGCAAGTTCAGCAACAGCGGTCCGGCCATCGCGCTGTGCCTGGCCGTGACCCTGCTGGCCTCGCTCACGCTGGCGCCGGCATTGCTTTGTGCCTTTGGCAGTGCGGTTTATTGGCCCTGGGGACTACGCAGCGTTCGAGCCGCCGCCACGATCGGCAACGCGTCGCCGGAACTTGATCCCGACGGTCGCTTTGCCGGATTCTGGCAATGGCTCGCGAGCGTGATCGTCCGCCATCCGGGCACGATTCTGGTGGCCAGCCTCGTGCTGTTGGCGCCGGCGGCTTACTGGGGGTCGAGCGTCCGCTTGACGTACGACCTGATCAACGAGCTGGATCGATCGCAAGAGAGCGTCGTCGGCGCACAAATGGCCGAGCGTCATTTCGCGGCCGGTGACATGGCCCCGGTCACCGTGTTGGCACTGAAAGAAGGCGCCCAGTTCGACTCGGCCGATATGGAGCGCGAGATTGCGCGGCTGACCAAGCGGTTGTACAGTGTCGACGGCGTGGAGATTGTCCGCAGCGTGGCGGAGCCCACCGGCGACCCGCCCGGTTACTTGCAACCGTTTCGCACCAGCGGCCTGAAGAAGCTGGCCGCCCGCAAGCACAAGACGACCCGTGCGCAGTTCGTCACCGAAGTGCCCGGGCTGGACGGCAACGTGGCGAGGTTCGACGTGGTCTTCAATGCCGAGCCATTCTCGCCCGCGGCCGGCGCCATGCTCAACCGTCTGGATCAGTACCTGACCCGGCTGAGCCGCGACCGCAGCTCGGCCTGGCACGGGGCCGAGTTCGTCTTTGCCGGCACGACCTCGGGCATTCGCGATTTGGCCGCCGTGACCCAAAGCGATCAGACATTGATCCAGCGGCTGGTGCTGCTGGCGGTACTGAGCGTGCTGCTGGTAATCGTGCGGAAACCCTGGATTTGCCTGTACCTGATCGCCTCGGTGCTGTTCACCTACTATGTGACGATCGGAACGACGCAACTTTTCTTTGCCTGGTGGTACGGAGACACGTACCAGGGCCTGGACTGGAAGGTGCCAATCTTCTTGTTCGTGATCCTGATCGCGGTGGGTGAGGACTACAACATCTACCTGGTGACCCGGGTATTCGAGGAGCAGCGCAGGCTCGGACCGCTGGCCGGGCTGGAGCGGGCGGTGGCCCGCACTGGCGGCATCATCACTAGTTGCGGCCTGATCATGGCCGGCACGTTCCTGTCGATGATGGCCGGCACGCTGCGGGGCATGCTGGAGCTGGGCTTCGCGCTGGCGCTGGGCGTGATGTTGGACACCTGCATCGTGCGACCGATCCTGGTGCCGGCGTTTCTGGCGATTCTTGAACGTCGCCGGCAATCGGCGCCGCCTGATGGCGCCGAGGAGGTAGCCCTGGCCGACGCGCCGCAGGATCAATGGTCGCCGGCCCGCGTCTGAGCAAGACCGTGGGGGCCGGGGGTCTCGATCAATCGTCGCGCGGGGCGTATGCTCTAGGGTCTCACCCAACCTCGCCCGCCCGCCAAGCGTCCGGGCGGGAGGTGCTTAATTTCTAGGCGAATTGCCGCGCAAGCAAGTCTATTGGGCGGCAATTCTTCACTACGTAAAGCCAACCACATGAATGGCTTAAGAGATTCCTCCGGGTCTTCTAACAGGAATGGCGCGCTGGTTGCTGTCACGGACCGGGTCCTGCGCGCGCATTGTCAGTCCCTCTGAACCTTTTGCTAGGAGTTGCAAGCTGTGAGTAGTTCACGTCAGGAAGCCATAGCGGCGGTTACCAATTACAAGTCAAGCGGGGCGGCCAAGACTTTTAAGGACACGCCCGCCAGCGAGGTCTTCGGAGCCAATGTATTCACCGACAAGGTGATGAAGGAGCGGCTGCCGAAGTCGACCTACAAGGCCCTGCAGAAGACCATCAAGCTCGGCGAGACGCTCGATCCCACCGTGGCCGATGCCGTGGCCTTGGCCATGAAAGACTGGGCCATCGAGAAAGGCGCCACGCATTATGCCCACGTCTTCTATCCACTGACGGGCATGACGGCCGAGAAGCACGACAGTTTCATGACGCCGACCGGCGACGGCGGCGCGCTGGCGGAGTTTTCTGGCAAGGAGCTGATCCAGGGCGAGCCAGACGCCTCGAGCTTTCCCTCGGGCGGCATTCGCTCGACGTTCGAGGCCCGCGGTTACACGGCCTGGGACCCGATGAGCCCGGCCTACATCCTGGAAAACCCCAACGGGACAACCCTCTGCATTCCCACGGCGTTCATCTCTTGGACCGGAGAGGCGCTGGACAAGAAGACGCCGATCCTGCGTTCGATGCAAGCCCTGGACAAGCAGGCGCAGCGGGTCCTGAAGCTGTTTGGCCATGCCAATCCGGGGCACCTCTCGGCTTCCGCCGGTCCCGAGCAAGAATACTTCTTGATCGATCGCAATTTCTACTTTGCCCGGCCGGACCTGGTCACGACGGGTCGCACCCTGTATGGAGCGAAGCCGCCTAAGGGTCAGGAGTTTGAAGATCACTATTTCGGCGCGATTCCCGAGCGGGTCTTGGCCTGCATGCTCGACGCTGAATACGAGCTGTTCAAGCTGGGCGTGCCGGTGAAGACCCGGCACAACGAAGTGGCCCCGGCGCAGTACGAGCTGGCTCCGCTGTTCGAGAACGCCAACCTGGCGACCGACCATCAGCAGACCATCATGTACACGCTGATGCGCGTCGCCCAGAAGTACGGCATGGCCTGCCTGATGCACGAGAAGCCCTTTGCCGGCGTCAACGGCTCGGGCAAGCACGTGAACTGGTCGATGGGCAACAGCACGGTAGGCAACCTGCTTGATCCCGGCGCGGATCCGGAACAGAACGCCCAGTTCCTGCTCGTGTGCGCCGCGGTGATCCGCGCCGTGCACCTGCACAGCGACCTGCTGCGAGTGGCCGTGGCCCATGCCGGCAACGACCATCGCCTGGGCGCCAACGAAGCTCCGCCGGCGATCATCTCGATCTTCCTGGGCGACCAGCTCAGCGAGATCTTTGATCAGATCGAAAAGGGAGGCGTGACCAACGCCAAGCACTCGGGCACCATGACGATCGGCGTCGATACGATGCCCTCGTTGCCCAAGCACGCCACCGACCGCAACCGCACCAGCCCTTTTGCCTTCACGGGCAACCGTTTCGAGTTCCGCGCGGTGGGCTCCGGACAGTCGATCTCGGGCCCGCTGGTGGTGCTCAACACGATTGCCGCCGAGAGCCTGGACTACGTCGCCACCGAGCTGGAAAAGGCCACCGGCGGCGACCCCTCAAAGCTCAATGCGGCCGTGCAGAAGCTCGTGGGCGAGATCTGGAAGAAGCACAAGGCCGTGGTCTTCAACGGCGACGGTTACTCCGCCGAGTGGCATGCCGAAGCCGAGAAGCGCGGGCTGCCCAACATGAAGAATACGGTCGCGTCGCTGCCCGCCTTGATCGCGGAAAAGAACGTCAAGCTGTTTGGAAAGTACAACGTGCTTTCCGAGCGCGAGTTGAAGAGCCGCTACGAGATTTACGTCGAGCGGTACTGCAAGGACGTCAACATGGAGGCCCAGATGGCGCTGAGCATCGCCAAGACCATGATCCTGCCGGCGGTCTACCGCTATCAGGGCGAGTTGGCCAGCACGGTCGCGGCGCTCAAGGCAGCCGGCAAGTCGCCTCACAGCGGCTCGCTGGACACGGTCACCGAGTTGTGCGGGCAATTGGAAGACAAGATCGCTAAGCTCGAAGCGTCGCTGGCCCACCAGGGCGCCCACGACTTGCTGGCCGAGGCCAAGCACTTTGACCACGACGTCTTGCCGGCGATGAAGGCTGTGCGCGACGTGGCCGACAAGCTCGAAGGCATCGTCGCCGACGACCTCTGGCCGCTGCCGACTTATCGGGAGATGCTGTTTATCAAGTAACGACCGAGACAACCGAATGGGTCGCCCTTGGGTGACCTGAGCCCTGCCGGGCGTGGTGGTGCGCGCTCGGCAGGGCTGTTTTTTTGCGCTACGGGCGGCCGCGTCCGCACAGTTGCATCGCGCGGAGGATGCCCTATGATGAGCCATCGGTGACGCGACCCTGGAGGAGCTTTCGGTCCGGGCGCGGCGCGGCCTAGGCGGGCTCTTCGAGGTTTCTCACACGCGTGTCGTCCGATGCCGGATGACCACGCTCACGCATTGGCAAATAGGGGGACGGTCATGACTCCGAAGGAAGTTTTGGCGTTGTGTCGTGAGAAGGACGTGAAGGCGGTCGACCTGCGATTCATGGACTTTCCCGGACTGTGGCAGCATTTCACCATCCCGGTCAGCAAGCTGGTAGAGGACGTCTTCGAAGATGGCCTGGGCTTTGACGGCTCGAGCATCCGCGGCTGGCAGGCGATCAACGAGAGCGACATGCTCGTGGTGCCGCAGCCCCAGACAGCTTTTCTGGATCCCTTCACCGAGCTGCCCACGCTGGTGATGATCTGCAATATCCAGGACCCGATCACTCGCGAAGATTACAGCCGCGACCCGCGCAACGTCGCCCGCAAGGCGGTCAACTATCTGCGCTCCACGGGCATCGCCGACACTTGCTTCATCGGTCCCGAGGCCGAATTCTTCATCTTTGACGACGTAAGGTTCGACCAGACTTCCAACTCTGGCTATTACCACCTGGACAGCATTGAGGGGGAGTGGAACCGCGGCCGCGATGAAAAACCGAACCTGGGCTACAAGCTGCGCTACAAGGAAGGTTACTTCCCAGTGCCCCCGGCCGATCAGATGATGAATCTGCGCAACGAAATGATGCAGACCATGATCGACAGCGGGCTGGACGTCGAGGCGCAGCACCACGAGGTGGCCACCGGCGGTCAGAGCGAGATCGACCTGCGCTTTGCCGAGCTGGTGAAAATGGCCGACCAGATGATGATTTATAAGTACATCATCAAGAACGTGGCCAAGCGGCACGGCAAGACGGTGACCTTCATGCCCAAGCCGCTGTTTGCCGACAACGGGTCGGGCATGCACACCCACATCTCACTGTGGAAGGGGGGCAACCCGCTGTTTGCTGGCAGCGGTTACGCGGGCTTAAGCGAGATGGCCATGCACGCCATCGGCGGACTGCTCAAACACGCGCCGTCGATCCTGGCCTTTTCCAATCCCACGACCAACAGCTACAAGCGACTGGTTCCCGGCTATGAGGCGCCGGTCAACCTGGCTTACTCGCAGCGCAACCGCTCGGCCAGTTGCCGCATCCCCATGTACAGCCCCAGCCCCAAGGCTAAGCGGGTCGAGTTCCGCTGCCCCGATCCCAGTTGCAATCCTTACCTGGCGTTCTCGGCGATGCTGATGGCTGTGATCGACGGCATTCAGAACAAGATCCACCCCGGCGATCCGCTGGACAAAGATATTTATGACCTAGCGCCGGAAGAGCTGGCCCAGGTGCCCAAGACACCCGGGTCGCTGGACGAGGCGCTGGCGGCGCTGCGCAAGGACCACGAGTTCATGCTGCGCGGCGACGTCTTTACGCCCGACGTGATCGACACCTGGATCTGGTACAAGACCGAGAAAGAGGTCGACGCGATGCGGCTGCGCCCGCACCCGTACGAGTTTTGTCTGTACTATGATATTTAAGGGCGTGGGCTTTGATTGACGCGCCCGGTGCTTTACTTCCATAATTTGAATCGTTCGTTCCGCAGGCAGTGCGTCCCGGCGCTGTCTGCGGAATGTTTTTTCATCGTCCCCGCGGCAACCATCACTCCTCTAAACGACGAATCCCACCGATGCCCATCACGCCCGACACGCTGAAGAAGCTGGCCCTGTTCGATACGCCCACGATCTGCAACGTCATTGAGCTATTCGAAGTCCGGCCGCGGACCGCCGGCTTCATGGACGCGCGAATCAAGGCCAACTTTCCCGAGATGCCGCCGATGGTCGGCTTCGCCAGCACCGCGTCGTTTCGCTCCGGCGCGTTTCCGGGCAAGGGAGACGCCTACGGGTCAATGGAAAAGCAGGTCGAGGGCTTTGCCGAACTGCCCGGCCCGGCCGTGGTCGTGTTTCAGGACCTCGACGATCCGGCCGTGGGCGCCACCTTCGGCGAGGTGATGTGCTCCACCTACAAGGGTTTTGGCTCGGTCGGCCTGATCACCTCGGGGGGCGGCCGCGACCTGTTGCAGGTCAAGGCGATCGACTACCCAGTCTTCACCGGCTCGACGATCTGCTCGCATGCCTGCTGCCACATCCTGCACATCGGTCTGCAAGTGCGCGTGGGAGGCCTGGTGGTCGACCCCGGCGACCTGCTGCACGGCGACGCCAACGGCGTGACGAACATCCCCATCGACATCGCCACCGAAGTGGCCGACATCTCCCAGGAATTCGTCGACGCCGAAAAAATCGTGCTGGACTACGTCAACGGCACGGGCAAGAAGACGCCGGCCGGCTTGACGGCCGCCCGCAAGGAATATTCGGCGGTGGTGGCGAAGCTGACTGAGCGGGCGAAGGGCCAAGCCAAGCGATAGTCCATCCGCTTGCGGCTTAGCAAGCGTAGCTCAAAGCGCGTGCTACTGAGTTCCGAGTGCCCTCGCAATACCCTCCGCCGTCACCGGCTCGATCACTCCGCGCTCGCAGATGATCGCCTTGATCAGCCGCGCCGGCGTGACGTCGAAAGCCGGATTGTAGACCTTCACGCCCTCGGGCGCGGTCTGCCGGCCGAAGCCGTGGGTCACTTCGCGCGGGTCGCGCTGCTCGATCGGAATGTGACTGCCGTCGGGAATCGACAGGTCGAACGTGCTCGAAGGGGCAGCGACGTAAAACGGAATGTCGTGGGCCGCGGCCAAGAGGGCCACGCCATAGGTGCCGATCTTGTTGGCCGCGTCGCCATTGGCCGCGATCCGATCGGCGCCGGTCACCACGGCCTGCACCCGGCCCTCGCGCATCACCTGCGCCGCCATCGAGTCGCAGATCAGCGTGACGTCAATACCGCGCTGGCTGAGCTCCCAGGCTGTCAGCCGGGCGCCCTGCAAGAGCGGCCGCGTCTCATCGGCATAGACGTGCAGTCGCTTGCCTTGCTCATGGGCGGAGTAGATCACGGCCAAGGCCGTGCCATAGTCGGCCGTCGCCAGGCCACCGGCATTGCAATGAGTCAGCACGCCTTGACCATCGGACAGCAGGGCCGAGCCGTGGCGCCCGATCGCGCGACACATGGCGACGTCCTCGGCATGGATCGCCCGGGCCTCGGTCAGCAGCCGCTGGCGAATCTCGTTCGGCGCAAGGTCGGCGGGCAGAGCGAGCGCATGCGATCGCATTCGCTCCAGCGCCCAAAACAGGTTGACCGCCGTTGGCCGGCTGGCCGCCAACTGATCGACGACCTCATTCAACCGCGCAAAGAATCTCGCCCGGTCTGCGCCGTCGGCCGTTTGCAAACCCAGGCAGACGCCATAGGCCGCGGCCACGCCGATGGCCGGCGCGCCCCGCACCCGCAGCGCGCGAATCGCCTCGCAGGTCGTCGGCACGTCGCGGCAATCGATATAGCGAACTTCCAGCGGCAGCAGCGTCTGGTCAATCAACCGAAGTTGCCCATCGACATCGCCAATCCAGTCCAGTGTGCGAACGGTCGATTCAGCGGGGTCGCTCATAGTTATTGTCTCTGGGGCGGAGTGCTAAAAGCGGCAGAAGTGATTTACACGTCGAAGCGCGGGCGGTATGGCAGGCCAAAGGTCTTGGCCACCGCTTCGTTGGTCACCTCGCCGCCGATGATGTTGATCGCCCGGGCTACCGGTTTCAGGTCGCGGGCGGCCCGCTCGATGCCGCGGTTGGCAATTTGCAAACCCCAGGGGAGCGTCACGTTGCACAATGCGTAGGTGCTAGTACGACCCACGGCGCCGGGCATGTTGGTGACGCAGTAGTGCACGACCTCATCAACCATGAACGTCGGCTCGCTGTGCGTGGTGGGCCGGCTCGTCTCGACGCAGCCCCCTTGGTCAATCGCCACGTCGATGATCACGCTGCCGGGCTTCATCAGCTTGAGGTCGGCCCGCTCGATCAACCGCGGCGCCTTGGCTCCGGGAATCAACACGGCGCCGATCACCAGGTCGGCTCGCTCCAACTGCTCACGAATTGTGTGTCGGTCGCTGAACAGCACGTCGACATTGGCCGGCATGATGTCATCCAGGTAGCGAAGCCGCTCCATGTTGACGTCCAACAGGCCGATGTCCGCACCAAAACCGGCCGCGACCTTGGCGGCATTAGCGCCCACGATGCCACCGCCCAGGATCGAGATGTGCGCCGGCGCCACGCCCGGCACGCCACCCAACAGAATGCCGCGACCCATCTGCGGCCGCTCGAGGTACTTGGCGCCTTCCTGGATGCTCATCCGCCCGGCGACTTCACTCATGGGGGTCAACAGGGGCAACCGACCCTGGTCGTCTCGCAGGGTCTCATAGGCCACGGCCGTGGCGCCCGTGGCGATCATCGCTTCGGTCAGCTTGCGATCGGCGGCAAAGTGAAAGTAGGTGAAGACCACTTGCCCCGGCCGGATCAGCGGCCACTCGGGCGGCAGCGGCTCCTTGACCTTCAGGATCATGTCGGCCTGGCCGAAGACCTCGGCGGCGGTGGCGACCAGCTCGGCGCCAGCCTTCTCGTAAGCCGCGTCGGGCAAACCAGAGCCGAGTCCGGCGCCTGCCTCGACCAGCACGCGGTGCCCGGCGCGCACTAGTTCTTCGGCGCCGACCGGCAGCATGGCCACGCGGTATTCGTCGCGTTTGATTTCCTTGGGCACGCCGACAATCACGAATAGAATCTCCGTATTCGAGGGGATTGTATCAGAGCGATGCGCCGCACTGGTCGCAGAACTTCGCGGTTTCGTCGTTCAACGCGCGGCAGCCCGGGCAACGCACTTTGACCGCTGGTTCCGCCGCTGGACCGCTGGCCAGGCGCCTGGCGAGGTCCACCTCAGACAATGCGTCGTTGGCCATTCCACCGGCCATGCGCGTCCAGGGTTCCACATCTTTGCGCGCCTGCTGAGGGTCCAGGATCACGCCCGAGCCGGCCAACCCGCGGGCGCCCATCCGCTGCACTGCCTGGCCGACGATCATCAGCAGCATCCCGCCGACGGCCCGCACGGCAAAGCTGCGCATCATCGCCGGACCCTGCTGCGGATCCATATTCTGACCAAGCGTGAGAAACACCGACAAGAACAGCAACAGCCCGATGCCGCTGGCGATCATGCCGCCGTAGTACAGCAGCTTGCGGCCGTCGCCGATTTCTGGTGGCGAATTGCTCATCGCGCGTCTCGTCGAGCAAGGTGGTGGGAGGGGACCTGTCGCCGTCAGTATATCGCAGGAGGTCGCGGCCAGCGCTAGCAGGATATGCGAGAGACGGCGGATAGAACCGCGAGCCGAACGGTCAGTACTTGACGATGCACCACAACGCACGCAGTCCGTCACGCCAGCCGATCTTCTTGCCTTGGGCATAGGTGCGGCCCGAGTAGCTGATCGGCCGCTCATAGACGCGCACGCCGGGAATCCGCGCCACCTTGGCAGTCAGCTCGGGCTCGATGCCAAATCGCTTTTCTGTCAGCGAGGGGGCAATCTGGTGGATGATCTCGCGTCGAAACACCTTGTAGCAGGTCTCGATATCCGACAGGTTCAGATTGGTCGCCAGGTTCGACAGCAACGTCAGCAGTCGATTGCCGGCAAAGTGCCAGAAGTACATCACGCGGTGGCTTTCGCCGATGAAACGACTGCCAAAGACTACGTCGGCCTGGCCCTCGACGATCGGCTGGATAAGCTTCGAGTACTCTGCGGGGTCATACTCCAGGTCGGCGTCTTGCACCAGCACGACGGAGCCCTTGGCCTGCAAAAAACCGGTCTTGAGCGCGGCGCCTTTGCCTTGGTTCGTGGCGTGTTCGACCAGGACCACGTCAGGATCTGCGGCAAATCGCCGCAAAATCTCCCGGGTGCCGTCGGTGCTGCCGTCGTCGACGATGATCAGCTCGCAGGGCACGCCGCCGGCCCGCACACGTCGAATGACCTCCTCGATTGTGCCCGACTCGTTGAAAACCGGGATCACGACCGAGAGCAGAAATCCCTCAGGCAAGCGATAGATGCCCAATCGCCGGCAAACGGCAGCGCCCAGCAGCGTCTCCAGCAAGGCAACGCGGTCGGGCGCGAGCGAGGCGGTCATGGCGCGGGGGTCGCGCTGCCAGTCTTGCAGGAAATCCCGCAGCTTTTCCACCGCGATCGACGATAGCTCTTCCAGATTCAAGGGATCGGATCCTGGCCGGATGCAAGCTTGTGCCCGCGACAACTCAATCCTATGCCACGCTTCGCGCGCGATTCAAGGGGCGGCTCACGGTGTGGCGTTTTCGCGGGAGAAACGCGCGAGGGAAGGCGACTTCCTCGGTGGAAGGCGCGGTTCCGCGTGCTGATTTTGCGTGAACGACCAGCGGGTGCGCGCTCGATTGCGAATGAACGGGAGCGACTGCGCTGAAAATTGCAAGAGTCGTTTGCCTGCTGAAATATTTGATTGGAAAAGTTGCTTGACATTTTCCGCGCGTCTCGCAAAATGTGCTTCAGTTCAAACGTGAACTGTGAAGTGATTCGCCGCGGCATCGAGCTCTCGCTGTCGCGACAAACCCGGAGAGGCGGACCGGGCCCGGAGAGGCGGACGGGGCGCTGAGGGTTGAGCGGGGTTCGCGGCCGGCAGGTTTTGCAGCCGGCAGATTTCGTATCTGGGTGTTCGCTATCGTTGCTCTTTTCGTTGAGACTCCTTGTCGACGCGCAGTTCGGCGCATCTTGCGCGCTCGATCTCGCGGATGCTTTGTTTCGAGCACATGCGGCACCTGGTTCGGGCTGGCGAATCATCTATGAATTGTTTTCAATGCGGCTTGGGGGGCGGCGACTGCACGGATCGATAGTCGACGGCCCTGGTCGTGGCTCGGAGGCCCCCCCTAGGTTTTTATCTCGCATTACCTCAATGACGCTCGTTCGCAGCAACCCTTTTGAATTTCGGCTGAAATTGTCGAGGCCGGGCTGAAGGTAGCCCCTCTGGACATCGTCTGCGCATAATAAAGCGTGCTCGGCGGTTGATATCGGTGGTTTCCGGCGCTTCGGAAGCCCGACGCCGGGCAGTCCGACCCTGGCGGTTGTTTGCCGCCGGCGCTCACGCCTATGCCTCGTTTGCTCGTTGCGCTCGGTTCCAACCTGGGTGACCGGGCAGCCCACATCGCCGCGGCGCTGGACGCGTTGGCGCAATTGCCCGCCATCTCGGACCTTCGCATTAGCTCGCTTCACGAGACGGCGCCCATCGGAGGGCAGTCGGGCCAGGCTGCATTTCTGAACGCGGCCGCGTCGTTTGACACGCAACTCTCGGCCCAGGCCGTGCATGCCGCCTTGCGGGCGATCGAGCTCGGCCAGGGTCGCACGCGCGCCGCACGGTGGGACGCCCGCACTTTGGACCTCGACCTGCTGCTCTACGGCGACGGCACCGTCGATGCGCCGGATCTGAAAGTGCCGCATCCACGGATGGCGTTTCGTCACTTCGTGCTCTCGCCGGCCGCCGAAGTGGCGGGCGACATGATTCATCCCCGCATCGGCTGGACGATTGCCCAATTGCTCGAACACTTGCAGACCGCACGGCCCTATCTGGCAATTGCCGGGCCATCAGGTCTCGCACGAACGGCGCTGGCCCGGCGGCTGGCCAAGGAGTTTCAAGCCCGGTTGATCGTGGGTCCAAGTGAAATCTCTGGCATTAACCTGGCGGATGCAGCCACTGGCCCGTCGCTGGAGCGCCTCCTAGAATTCCAGCACAAACAAGCCGAGCTCTTGCAGAGAGACCGCTGGCCGCCCGGCCAGCAGCTAGCGGTCAGCGATTTCTGGTTCGACCAACTGCCGCTCGAGGCGCAATTGTGCTTTAGAAAGCAGGATCTTGGCGAATTTGCCCGGGATTACAAGCGGGCAACGACCGAGGTGGTCTTGCCCAAATTGCTGGTGGTGTTGGATACTCCGCGATCCAACAAGGCCAGCGAGACCGATCCTGTCGGACCACCAAACAGCCAGCTGTTGGCGGTTTACTTGCGACAATTGGCCGAGCGACCGGGAGTCGGTCCTGTGCTGTTTGTTCCGGCCGATGCCGCATCCCAATTTGAGGAAGTATCCGCCGCCATCCGCGCCATGCGGCCGGCGAGCGAATCCCCATGAACGCACGACCCAGCACCACAATATCCCCCGTCATCGCGCCCCCCGTCATCGCCGACGCAGCCGCGCTGGCCGAATTCCTGGCCGTGGCGCGCCGCGCCGGCCGCACGATCGGGCTGGTGCCCACCATGGGTGCATTGCACGCGGGGCACGTGAGCCTGGTTGACGCGGCCCGCCGCGATTGCGACTGCGTGGTCGTGACGATCTTCGTCAATCCGGCACAGTTCGGACCGAACGAAGACTTTTCCCGCTACCCGCGCGACCTGGACGCCGACCTGCAACGATTGGCCAGCCACGGGGTCGACGCCGTGTTCGCGCCGACGACTGAGTCGATGTATGGCCCCAGGCACGCGACCTATGTCGAGGTGGCAGGTCCGGCGGTTCCCTGGGAAGGTGAGTTCCGGCCCGGGCACTTTCGCGGCGTGGCCACGATCGTGCTCAAACTTTTCAACCTGGTCTCGCCAGATCGGGCCTATTTTGGCCGTAAGGATTTTCAACAGGCGCTGGTCATCCAGCAAATGGTCGCCGACCTGGACGTGCCGGTCGAGATCGTGGTCTGCCCGATCGTCCGCGAACCGGATGGGCTGGCGCTCAGCTCGCGCAACTTCTATCTCTCTGCCGACGAACGTCGCCGGGCCTTGGCAATCTCACAGAGTTTGCAACTCGCTAAGGAGCTCGTCGCCGCGGGAACGACCGACGCGGCCGTTGTCCGCCGACAAATGCTCGACCTACTGGCCAAGGCCGAGTTGCAGGTCGAATACGTCGCGCTCGCCGATCCGCAAACGCTGGCCCCGGTTGAAGTGATCGACCGGCTCTCGGTCGCCGCCATCGCTGCCCGGGTTGGCGCCACACGATTGATCGACAACGAGTTGCTGGGGCCCGAGGCCTGATGGATCGCCGAGCAATCACAACCGCCGAGGACCGCCGGTCATGATGCAAACCTTGATTGTCATTCCGCGACAGATCGCGGGCGTGGACGTCTTCGGCTTTGGCTGGCTGTTGGCGATTTGGGCCGTCGTCGCTGTCGGTCTGATGGCCTGGTCGCTGCGCCGTCACGGCTGGCAGGCAGAGACCCGCGGCCGGGCGTCGATCCTGGCGGTGATCGGTTTCGCCATTGCTTTCGTGGTGCCGATGATCAGCGAGCCAATCGGCCTACCGATCCGCGGTTATGGCGTGCTGCTGCTCATTGCAGTTCTGTCGGGCGTGGGGTTATCGCTGGCGCGAGCCCGGCGGGTCGGCGTCGACCCTGAGATCATCCTCTCGCTGGCCACGTGGTTCTTCATCTCGGGCATCATTGGCGCGCGAGCCTTTTACGTCATCGAGTATTGGGACAAGTTTCAGAAGCCGACGCTGCTGGAAACGGTCGCCGGCATGATCAACCTGACGCAGGGGGGCCTGGTGGTCTACGGCTCGATGTTGGCCGGCGGCGCCTCGCTGGTCGTGTTTGTCTATAAGTACAAACTGCCGGGACTGGCGCTCACAGACCTGGTCGCGCCGGGTGTGGTGTTGGGCGTGGCCCTCGGTCGGATCGGCTGCTTCTTAAACGGTTGCTGCTACGGCGGACTGAGTGACGTGCCCTGGGCTGTGCAGTTTCCGGCCGGCAGCCCGGCCTATGTCGACCAGGCGCAACGCGGGCAGCTCTTCGTTCACGGGTTGATGTTCCAAGGTTCGGGCGGCGATCCGGCGGTGGTGGCCGAGGTCGAGGCCGACTCGCCGGCCAGTTTCGCCGGAATGGAAGAGGGGCAGCGGATCACCGCCATCAACGGCCTGCCGGTCGGATCGGTGGAGGACGCGCAGTTCGAACTGTTTCGCACCTTTGGCGGCGAGAAGCAGATCAGAATTCAGGCGTCGGGCGATCCCAAGGCCAAGACCTGGACCATCGCCGGCGCGCCGCCTCGCAGCCGGCCGGTGCATCCCACCCAGCTCTACAGCCTGATCGACGGCTTGCTGCTGTGCTTCTTTCTGTTGGCCTACGAGCCCTATCGCCGCCGCGACGGCGAGCTGACGGCGCTGTTGTTGACGATTCATCCGATCTCGCGGTTCCTGCTGGAAGTGATTCGCGTGGACGAGTCGCCCGTGTTTCACACCGGGCTGAGCATCTCGCAGAACATCAGCATCGCCATTTTCGCCGGCGGCGTGTTGCTGTGGATCTACATCCTGCGGCGGCCGCCGGGCTGCGTCTGGCCGGTGGTGCGGGGGCAGGTCAAGCCGCAACCTGCGTATGTGCGGACGACGGCGGTGCCAGCGACTTGAGCAGGGCAGCCGGCATGGCTTGATCCGCGACTGGCTCCGAGTGCCGGGTTTGACAGGCGCCGTCCGGGGCCGAACAATGGTCACAGGCCCGGGGCTTGTGCGTATTTTCCAGGCAATTTCCCCGATTGGGCTGTGATTCGCCCGGGGAACTTTCGGCCGTGGCCGCGCGTCTAAATCGTTGGAGCGGTTGTGAACGACGACGCCCAGCTCATTGGTGAAACCTTGCGCGGCAACCCTGCGGCCTTCGGCCAATTGGTGACCCGATACCAGGACCGCCTGTACAACACGCTCGTGCACGTGGTCGGCTCGACCGACCTGGCGCACGACGCGGTGCAGGACGCGCTGGTGCAGGCCTACGTCAAGCTGGAGACGTTTGAACAGAACAGCAGCTTTTATACCTGGCTGTACCGCATCGCCGTGAACCTGGCGATCAGCCGGCGCCGCCGCGAGCGACCGATGCAGTCGGTGGAACAGGTCCGCGAGGCCGTGGGGCACGAACCGGTGGACACCGCGGCCGACGCGCCAGACAGCCGGCTGGAACAGCGTGAGCGGGCCGGACAAGTCCAACAGGCCCTGACGGCGTTGAGCGACGAACACCGCACGATCCTGATCCTGCGCGAAGTGGAGGACTGCTCCTACGAGCAAATCGCCGAAATGCTGGACCTGCCGATCGGCACCATCCGCAGCCGCCTGCATCGGGCCCGACTGCAATTGCGCGAGCAACTAAAAGGTATGTTTCAAGAGGACCGCACGTAGCCGCCACGAACGCGTGCACACTGCCATGAACGATTCCTACCGCGAAGAATTGCTGAGCGCCTACCTCGACAACGAGGTCACCGACGCCGAGCGCGCGCAGGTCGAGCAGTGGCTGGCCGAGAGCGTCGAGTTTCGCCAGCTCCACGAAGAGCTGCGCGCCATGCGCCAGGAGCTGCGGTCGCTGCCGACGCACAAGCTCGATCGAGATCTGAGCGCCGACGTGCTCCGCCGCGCAGAGCGCGAAGTGCTGGCCGGTCGCTCCGAGGGCAATGGGCAGGTCACGCCGCGGTCGACCGTTGCCGAATGGTGGTCGCGGCCCAAGTCGGGGCGGATGTGGTTTTGGCCGGCGCTGGCAGCGGCAGCCGCGCTGTTGATCGCGCTGGTCGACCTGCGACAAGACGCCCCCGAGCGGCAGGTGGCCCGCGAGGATAAGCTGGTCCGCGCGGCGGGCGAGAAATCTGGCTCTGAGCTGTACGGTCAGAAGGACGGGGCCGACCGCGTGTCGGGCCGAGTCATGGCCCGTAGCGCCAAACCGGCCGATGCCGATATCGCTGACGTCGCGCCGCGGGAATCCATGCCATCATTGGACGCCGCCGTGAAGCAGGTCGCGGAACCGACCGCCGGTGCCTCGCCAGAATCCGACGCGTCTGTTTCCAAGGCGGCGCCAAGTCCGGGCCAGGGTTACGCTTCGCCAAAGAACAAGGCGACTGCCGCCGGCGTCGGCGTGGTGAATCAGGCAGGCGAGGTGAAGCTGGAGTCCAACGTACAGAGCGCCCTGGCCAATCGCAGCCAGCTCAATCTCATCCAGTGCGAGGTCTCGCCCGACTATCTGCGCGACAAACGCCTGGACAAATTCCTCGTGACCAACAGCATCACGTACAAGAAATTGGACGAGGCCCAAACGACTAATTACCACTTGTACTTCCAGGCGCAGCAGCTTGAACAGGCCAAGAAGATCCCGCAGGCGTCTCAGCCCGAGGCGCTTTATGCGGTCGAGGCCACGCCCGAGCAGGTCGAGCTGATCGTGCACGAGTTGGACCGCGATCGAGCCCGGGTGAGCAATCTGTCGCTCGGTCTGCAACTGCTGCCAGCCGAACAGTTGGAAGGGGCACCCCAGGCGGAGGCACCTGCGGGAAAGGCGCCCGCGGCGCCGGCGATGCGCAAGGAGGCCGCTGCTGAGTCGAGGCGAGCCAAGCTCCAATCGCAGCAGCCCGTGCAAATCTGGCTGCGACAAACGGCGCCTGGTGGCGCGGCGGCGAAGCCGGCCGCGGCGCCTGCGCCCGAAGCGGAACCGGTCCCACCGCCACAGCCTTAACCCTATCAGGCTGGTTCACGCTGGCGAGCGGTTACGCTACACTGGCCGCCGCGGAGCTTCTGGCTTTTCCCCCCGGTGCGAGGAACGTTGTCATGTCGGTTACCATTCGCGTGCGCCCTAACGGCCCGTTGTTGATTGAGGGCCCCGTCACGATCGTCGATGCCGAAGGCAACCCGTTGCCCACCAATCCCGACAAGCCGTCGATCGCGCTGTGCCGCTGCGGCGCTTCGGCCAACAAGCCGTTTTGCGACGGTGCGCACCGGACCTGCGGCTTTCAGTCCGTGATCGTGGCGCCCACGCCCGGGGCTTAGTGGGGCGACCGACGACGGCACTACGGTAGATACAGCGCAACGGTAAGAATGGAACCGCGCATCAGCCTGATCACGCTCGGCGTGGCCGACCTCGAGCGGTCGCTCACGTTTTATCGCGATGGCCTGGGCTTTCCCACGACCTGGGACACGGAGCGGGGCGTGATCTTCTTTCAAACCGCCGGCACCCGGCTGGCGTTGTATCCTTACGATCAAATGACCGGCGACGTCGGCCCGGCACTGCAAACGCCGCGAGCCGGGTTTGGCGGCATCACGCTGGCGCACAACGTCCGGCTGCAGGAGCAGGTCGACGAGGTGCTGGCGCTGTCGGCCAGGGCAGGGGGCACGGTCCTGCGGCCGGCTCACCAGGCAGCCTGGGGCGGGACGACGGGCTACTTCGCTGATCCCGACGGCTACGTCTGGGAGGTGGCCTGGGGCGCGTTTCCGATCGCTGCCGACGGCACGCTAGAGATCCCCTGATCCTGGGGCGTCCTGCCTCGCGATTTGGCGACCGGGATCGAGCATGGAAATCGCGGCGGCGCGATCGACAAGTTTTCCCCAAGCCGCGCGAGCCATTTCACCGTGCGGCGCGACCGCGAAACTCTGCCACGCTTAGCGGTTATGCTGCCGGGCGCGCGAGAATTGTCGACCTCTGGTCGGGCCGGGCGCTAGGGGTAGCGCCGCGCGTGCTTTAAGATTGCAACACCGAGGTTGCCGAGGACGCGCCCCGGGCCACAGGCAAGTTGCCACTTCAATCGCCCCTTCACCTGACGAGCACACTCGACGCATGGATTCGGCGCTGGTAGACCAAACCTCTGAGCAGTTTCTGGGACAATGGCGGCATCTGGTCAGCACGACCAACTGGGAGAAGGGCCGGATCATTTTCGATTGGCGCGAGGCGCTGAAGAACAGCGACTCCCCGGCGGCCGAGTACGCCGACGAGGCTTGGAGCCGCCGCGTCGGCAACGTCACACCCCAGCACGTTGGCCGGCTGCGCCGCGTCTACGAGCGGTTTGACGCTGCTCGCGACGAGTACGCCGGCTTGTTCTGGAGCCATTTTCAGGCGGCCCTTGATTGGGACGACGCCGAAATGTGGCTGGAAGGGGCCGTGCAAAGCAAATGGTCGATCGCCGACATGCGCCGCCAGCGGGCCGAAGCCAACGGCGTCGTTGACGACGAAGAGGCTGCCGAGGTTGCCGCCGCCGCCGAACCCTGGGACGAGGACGCCGATAGCGGCGAGAACGTCGACGCCGCGCTGTCGACCGTGTCGGTGCCAGACCATGGTAGCGACGAGTACGAGGCCGACGAATCTGACAGTGATGACGGGGCCGACGACGAGAGCGGTTACGACCGCTCGGAGTTCGACGACGAGTCGGCGAGTGCCGCTGACTCCGGTCGCGAAGCCGTGGCCGAAGCCGACAGCGTGGCGCCGTTTGCCGAACTGCCGCCGCTGCCCCCGGACGTCAACGACGCCTTCGAGGCGTTCAAGCTCTGCATCCTGCGCCACAAGCTGGCAGGCTGGCAGGACATCTCTCGCGCCGACCTGTTGGGCACGCTCGACGCCCTCAAGCAATTGGCCCTGACCCCGGCCGACACATAGTCGCCAGACTCGACGACGAGATCCGTCGCGTTTTCGCGAATGATCGCCGCGAACTTACTCGCCGCGGATCGGTCCTTTGAGTTGACCGTCTTCGACGCCGTCGGCCAGGTCGATCTGGCGGAGGGCTTTTTCCAGCTCGTCGGGGCTGACCAGGCATTTGTCCAGCAGCACGCGAAAGATGGTCGCCACGTAGAGCTTGAGCTCGTTGTTCTCAACGGTTAGCCGCTGGATCTCCTCGTTGACCGCCGCGTCGCGGTTGCGGGCGCTGCGCAGCCGCTCTTCCAACCGAGTGATTTCTGCCGCGCGGTCCGACAGATCGAGCTGCTGACCCAGGTCCCCCAAGAACAGCCATCGAGCCCAGCCCATCGCACGACCTCCAGTGTCGAGAACTTCGGCGAATCAGAAAACCAACCGACCTAACTTTGCTCGACCATTTCCCGGGCGTGATAGCTCGAGCGGACGAAGGGACCGCTGGCGACGTTCTTAAACCCCATCGCCCGGGCCGCGCGGCCCAGCTCGTCGAACTCGTCGGGTGGGACATAACGCACGACCGGCAGGTGCTCGGGCGTGGGGCGCAGGTACTGCCCCAGGGTAAGAAAATCGCAGCCGACGTCGCGCAGGTCGGCCAGGGTGTCGAACAGCTCGTCGCGCGTTTCGCCCAGGCCCAGCATCAGGCCGCTCTTGGTTTTGATCGCCGGATTGAGCTGCTTGACGCGCGCCAGCAGTTCCAGTGTCCAGCGATACTGGCTCTTGCGGCCGCGCACGTCGCGATACAGCCGGGGCACGGTCTCGGTGTTGTGGTTGAAGACCTCGGGCGCGCTCTCGACCACGCGCTCCACCGCGCCGGGCTTGCCCAGGAAGTCAGGCGTGAGCACTTCGACCGCAGCGCCGGTCCGTTCGCGTACTGCCAGCACTGAGCGATAAAAGTGTTCGGCCCCGCCATCGGCCAGATCATCTCGCGTCACGCTGGTGATGACCACGTGCTTGAGCCCCAGCCGCGCGGCGGCTTCGGCCACGCGCTCGGGCTCGTCGGCCGAGAGGGCCTCGGTCTTGCCCTTGGGCACCGAGCAGAAGCCGCAGGGTCGCGTGCAGACGTTGCCCAGGATCATGAAGGTGGCGGTCCGCTGGCTCCAGCACTCCATGCGATTGGGGCACAGCGCGCTTTCACAGACCGTTTCGAGATGCAGCTCCTCGATCAGACGGGCCGTGAAATGGTTGCCGTTGCCTTTGGGAATCGACTTCTTCAACCACCGCGGCAGGCGCTCGGGGGCCAGCCCAGAGGCCGCAGGCTGCAGGTCGGAGGTCGGCAGGGAAGAGGTCGAGTGCGAGGCTGCAGCGCAGCCGCTTTCCACGATCGGCAATGAAATGACCGGCAGACTCGAACCACGGGGCGAACTCATGCGTCTCCTCTCACGCTTGGCCGGCCCACGGGCCAGCGTGTATATATGATAGCGGGGAGGGGCAACAGGCGTTAGGCCTGGGGGCAGGCTGCAGGCCACCGGCTTCGGGACGAAGAAACTGCTACAACACGTGACCGGACACCCCGTTCGTCGTAACCAACAACAAGCAACCAGCAACCCCAATCCCCTCCCACCTGAAGCCTAAAGCCCGCAGCCTGTAGCCTTCCCGCATGTCCAAGCCTAAGAAAAAAACGCCGCCCGTCGACCGCGAGCACGACAACGAGCGGCTGATTGCGCAGAATCGCAAGGCGCGGCATGAGTACGAAGTGATCGACACGCTCGAGTGCGGCATCGTGCTGGTGGGCAGCGAGGTGAAGAGCCTTCGCAAGGGGACCCTCTCGCTGGACGAGGCCTATGGCCGGATCAAGGAAAATGAGGTCTGGCTGATCAATTGCGACATCGCCGAGTATGTCCAGGCCAACCAATTCAACCACGACCCTAAGCGGCCCCGCAAGCTGCTGATGCATCGCCGCGAGCGGAAGAAGTTCGCCAGCAAGGCCTATGAGCAAGGTCTGACGCTGGTGCCCTTGAAGATGTACTTCAAGGAAGGCCGCGCCAAGGTGCTGATGGGCATCTGCAAAGGTCGCAAGCTCTACGACAAGCGCGAAGTGCTGAAGAAGAAGACCATGCAGCGCGACATCACCCGCGCCTTGCGGCGCGGTTAAACTTCGTTCCCATCCGGAGCGGCCGATGACCGAGCGGCAACTGTTCTCGTCCGGCGGCAAGTGGGAGCCGATCGTCGGTTACTCCCGCGCGGTGAAGGTCGGCAATCGGGTCTACGTGGCCGGCACCACGGCCACCGACGCCTACGGCCAGATCGTCGGACCCGACGACCCTTACACGCAGACCGTGCAGACACTGGCCAACATCGAGCGCGCCTTGGCGATGGCCGGCGCCAAGCTGGAGCACGTGGTCCGCACCCGGATGTTCGTCACCGACATCAAGCGCTGGGAGGAATATGGCCGAGCCCACGGCGAGTTCTTTCGCACGATACGCCCGGCCTCAACAATGGTCGAGGTCGCACGCCTGGTCGACCCGGCCATGATGATCGAGATCGAAGCGGACGCGGAGATGCCCGATTAGTCTCGCCAACGCAAAGGGGCCATTGCGAACCGGCAGTGGCAACGCCGCGTACTGAGTGGCGTGTGATGGTACGCGCTGACCCCACCGCTTTTGCCCTTGAAGCTGCGCGATAACCTTATACGATGTAAGCGATTCGGGTAAATCAACCCACCCTCCGCTCGCCGTTGCCATGTTGCTGATCCGTGACCTGCGCAAGAGTTTTCGCGAGCCCGATGGCGGCTATCTGCCGATCCTCGAAATCAAAGAGTTTCACGTCGGTCCCGCTGAGCAGGTGGTGCTGATGGGCAAGAGCGGCGCCGGCAAGACCACGCTGTTGCATACCATCGCCGGCATCAGTCGGCCCGACGCCGGCAGCGTGCGGATCGACGGCACCGACATCACCCGGCTCAGCGAGGCCGGCCGCGACCGCTTTCGCGCCGACAAAATCGGTTACGTCTTTCAAACTTTCAATCTGCTGGGCGGCTTTTCCGCACTCGAGAACGTGCTTTTGGGCATGTCGTTCGCCGGCCGCCGTGGCGACTCGGCCCGGGCGCGGCAACTGCTCGAAAGGGTCGGGCTGGCGCATCGCCTGACCCACCGGCCAGCCATGCTCAGTGTCGGCGAACAGCAGCGCGTGGCCGTGGCCCGGGCGCTGGCCAATCGGCCGAAGCTGCTCTTGGCCGACGAGCCAACTGCCAACGTCGACGCGGGGCATCAGCAGCAAATCGTCGACCTGATGCGCGAGACCTGCCGCGAAGAGCAGGTCGCGCTGTTGATCGTCACCCACACGGCCGACGTGGCCGATCAGTTCGCCCGCATCGAGCGGCTCGAGAACTTCAACAGCGCGGTGGCCGGCGTATGAGCCGGTGGAACCCCCTATGAGTCTGTGGAAGATAGCTTGGCGCAGCATTCAGCAGCGGGCCCTGGCCTCGAGCCTGACCGGCCTGTCGATGGCGCTGGGCGTGATGCTGGTCGTCGCGGTGCTGGTCATCCACGGCGTCATCAATCGCTCGTTCTTGAACAACGAGGGACTGGGTTACAACCTGGTCGTGGGCGCCAAGGGGGGCCGCCTGGACCTGGTGCTCAACTCGGTTTATTACCTGGCCCGGCCGGTCGAGAACATTCCCTACAGCTACTATCAGGAATTCACTGAGGGCCGCTTCAAGCCGATGGTCGCCAAGGCGATCCCGCTTTGCCTGGGCGACATGTACAAGGAATTTCGCGTGATCGGCACCACGCCTGGCTTTCTGAACGACCTGGACTATGGCGGCAACAAGTACGAATTTGCCCAGGGACGCAACTTTGAGCAGGAAGAGTTCTATGGCGCCGTGGCCGGCGCGGCCGTGGCACGCGAGACGGGACTGAAAGTGGGCGACGAGTTTCAGCCCGCCCACGGCGCCGCGCCCGACGCGCAGAAGCACGACCCCTTCAAGGTCGTGGGCGTTCTCAAGCCCACCGGCACGCCGAACGATCGGGCCGTGTTTATCAACATGGAAGGCTTCTATCTCATACCCGAGCACGTCAAGCCGCTGGACGATGAGGACGCGCCGGCCAAAAAGCCCGAGCCAGTGAAAGAGGCGCCGGCAGCAGCAACCGACGCAGCAGCTCCTGCCACAATTGTGCCTCCTGCGACCGACGCGGCACCGGGCAGCGAATCAACCGCACCGCCGGCCGAGAATGAATCGACTTCGGCCGTCGAAGCGAAAACCGAGCCGGCACAGGCGATCGACGTCGACAACGAAAACGACGCCCGGCGCTTGTTCGATCCCAAGACCGCGGCCGAGCTGGGCGAGACGCCTGCCGCGCGCGATGACCACGACCATGAGCATCACGAACCTTTGCCGGTGGAACAGCGCGAGGTCACAGCCATCCTCGTGCTCACGGCCAGCATCGCCGGTGCACCGCCCGAACTGCTGGCCCCGGGCCTAATCAAGAAAATCAACAAAGACAATGTTGCTCAGGCCGTGCTGCCCATCCGCGAGATGAGCACGCTGTTTGCCACCTTCGTCGACCCGTTGCGGATCATTCTGCTGGCACTGACCGTGCTGATCGTGATCGTCTCGGGCATCGGCATCCTGGTGAGCATTTACAATTCGATGAACGAGCGCCAGCACGAGATTGCGGTGATGCGGGCCCTGGGCGCCGGTCGACGAACCGTGATGTTCATCGTGCTGTTGGAATCGATTTTGCTGAGTTTGGCGGGCGGGCTGGCAGGTTGGGTAGTGGGGCACGCACTGATCGCCGGATTGAACCCCTGGATCGTCGGCCAAACCGGCGTTTCCGTGGGCTTTTTGCAGTTTGTCGGCTATGAATTGGTTATAATTCCAGGACTGATCGTCTTGGCGGCTTTGGTCGGTTACCTGCCGGCCCTGGCCGCATATCGCACGGACGTGGCCAAGGCGCTCAGCGCGACCCCTTAACGACCCTCCCGGCCCGCCACGAACTACTTCTGCCCCCGACGCGTAGCACCAGCGGCCCCGTGAAGCCGCCGGCGACCCCGCAGCGGCGGCACGACTTCATTCTGCGAAGGACCCCCGCGACATGAGTGCAACGCGAAAAAGCTTGGCCCTGTTGTTGTACCTCGCCGCGATTGGCGGCCTATCGGCCTGGACCAGCGCCGCCCGAGCCTGCCCCTTTTGCGCTGCCGTCTCGCTGACCTTCACCGAAGAGATCAACAACTCGCAGGTCGCGGTGATCGCCAAGCTCGTGCACCTGCCGCCGAAGGCCGAAGGTGACGCCGCCGCCAATTCGCTGGAAGTGCCCAAGGCCAAGTTTGAGATCGTTCGCGTGCTCAAAGGCGCCGACGTCCTCGACAAACAGCGCGAGCTGGAGACCGTGTACTTCGGCGACAGTCCGCTGGGCACCAAGTTTTTGGTGATGGGCATCGATCCGCCAGCGATCAACTGGGGTACGCCGATCGCCATTACCGATCGCGGCGAAGAGTACGTGATGAAGGCCATCGAACTGCCCAAGGAAGGCGCCGACCGGCTGGCTTTCTTTCAGGATTTTCTGGAAGACAAAGACGAGATGCTGGGTCGCGACGCCTACGATGAATTTGCCAAGACCCCTTATGCCGGCGTCATCGCGCTCAAGGATCGCATGAAGCACGATCAACTGGTGGAGTGGGTCAAGAGCCCGCAGGTCGCGGTGAGCCATCGCCGCTTGTACCTGACCATGCTGGGCGTCTGCGGCAAGCCCGAGGATCTGCCGATGCTCGAGGAGCTAATCAAGAGCAAGGACCGGCAGACCAAAGGCGCGCTCGACGCCCTGGTGGCCGCCTACCTGACGATCAAAGGCCCCGACGGCATGGCGTTGGTCGAGGACCTGTTCCTTCGCAACAAAGAGGCCGAGTACACCGACACCTACGCCACGATCATGGCCCTGCGGTTTCACGGCACGGAAGAGAAGGTCGTGCCGCGCGAGCGACTGTTGGGCGGCATTCGGCTGATGCTCGACCGCCCGCAATTGGCCGACCTGGTCATCCCCGATCTGGCCCGCTGGGAAGACTGGTCGGTGATGGACAAGCTGGTGACGCTGTTCAAGAACGCCGACGAAGAGTCGAGCTGGGTTCGCGTGCCGGTCATCAACTACCTGCGGGCCTGCCCGCTGCCGAAGGCCAAGGAAAATCTGGACGAGCTGGCCAAGCTCGACCCCGAGACGGTCAAGCGTGCCAACTCGTTCTTCCCGTTCGCCGGCGCCGCGCCCGCGGCCGCTGCGGCCAACAAGACCGACCCGGCCGCAGCAGACGCCACTGCCAAGGACGCCACTGCCAAGGACGCCGCTGCCAAAGAACCCGCCACGAAAGACGCAACGACTGAGAAGCCCAAGGATGCGGCCGACGCCAAGGCCCCGGTAGATGCCAAGGTCGCACCGCCGGCCACTGGAGCGACTGACGCAAAGACCGAAAAGGCCGAGACCCCGGCCAAGCCCGGCAAACCAGCCGCGGCAGCCGGCGCGGCTGTGCCTCAGTTGGAGAGTGAGCCTGTCACCGCGCCCCGCAGCACCGTCGCCCGCAGCACCGCGGGCCTGGCCCAGCCGCTGGCCAAGGACGCCTTGGCGGCACCGCAGCCGCCGGCCAGTTCGCTGGGCGTCTTCGGCGGATTGGCGGGCGCCGCAGCCGTCCTGGGTTGCGCGTTCTGGATCATCTTGAAGGGCGGCCAACACGCCGCTGGTTGAAGATCACGTTCCACAGAACCCTGGGCCTTAGTAGCGCAGTCCTCGCAAGCGCAGTCCTCGCAAGCGCAGCCATGAGCATCGAAGTCGAATCTTCCCGGCCCGCGACCGACGTCTACGAGCAATACCGGGCCGTCAGCTCGGCAGCCGTTGCCAGCCTGATCGTGGGCCTGCTATCGGCGCTAGCGCTACTGGATTGGCCGCTGGTGGCCCTGCCGGTCATCGGCGTGGCCTTTGGCCTCTATGCGATGACGTCCGTCAAGCGGCGCAGTGACGAGCTGTCTGGCGCCGGCCTGGCCCGAGCCGGCTTTTTGCTGTCGCTGGCGTTTGCGATCCTCGGCCCGGCGCGTTTGACCTACATCTACGTGACCGAGTTGCCGGAAGGTTATGATCGAGTTTCCTACTCCGAGCTGCAGCCCGATGACAGTCAGCGGGGACAGGTTGTGCCCCCTTCGGCGCTGGCTCTGGAGGGCAAGAAGATCTTTCTCAAGGGATACATCTATCCGGGCACGCAGAAGAGCGGCATCCGCGAGTTTCTGCTGGTCCGCGACCAGGGCGACTGCTGCTTTGGCGGCAATCCGAAGATCACCGAACGCATTCATGTGAAGCTGGACGACCCGCTGCGCTTGACCTACGAGCCGCGATTGCACAACCTGGGGGGCACCTTCCACGTCGAGCCCCAGCAAAACGCGATCGATGGGGCCAAGGGCGGAATCCTTTATCACTTGCAGGCCGACTATCTGAAATGATGCGCACGCTCTTGCTAATGCTGGTGTTTGCCATCGAGCTGGCCGCGGGCGCCGTGGCCGGGTCGTGGGCCGCCGAACGCACCGCCGGCGGCGCGGTCAAGGAAGTCACCTTCGACGACATCAAGCTCGACATGAAAAAGGGCGACCCCTACGACTCCTCGAAGCTGACCGACAAAGTCAAGCAGTTGGAGAACAAGCCCATCCGCATTCGCGGCTACATCCTGCCAAGCTTTCAACAGACCGGCATCCGCCAGTTCGTGCTGGTTCGCGACAATATGGAGTGCTGCTTTGGACCGGGCGCGCTGCTGCACGACTGCATCCTGGTGGAGATGCTGGCGCCGGCGACCGCCACGTTCACAGTGCGGCCAATCAGCGTCGAAGGAACGTTCTCAATCCGCGAGGTCAAAGACCCGACGAATGGCAATCACCTGGCCATCTATCATCTCGATGGCAAAGAGGCCAAGTAGCAATCGGCGGAGGTCGCGCCCGGTCGTAAACTACGCGACCTTGTTTTGCGCGACTTTCTCATTCGCGCTGGCGCTGACGTTCATCTGCGCCGCGTCGGCGTTGGCGTGCCCGTTCTGCACAGCCGTTGCGCCTAGCCTGGCCCAGTGGCGTGAACAGTCGGCCGTCGTGGCGCTGGCCGAGGTCGTCGCTTCGCCCGCCGCAGGACCCGCCACGTTGCGACTGCATCGAGTGCTCGCCGGCCGTGAGAACCTTGGCGAGCTCGACACGCTGATCGCACAACTCGACGCCGCGGTAACGCCGGGCGGCCTGGTACTGCTGTTCGGCAAGACCATGGCTGGCGACGACAAGGCGATTTCCTGGCACGCCGTGGCGGTTAACGAGATCAGCTACGCCTATTTCTCGCGAGCGCCTTCGCTCAAGGTCCCTACCGCCGAGCGGCTGAGGTATTTCGGTCGCTTCCTGGAGCACGCCGACCCGCTGGTGGCCGAGGATGCCTATCTGGAGTTTGGCCACGCACCGTTTGATCAGGTGGCACAGGCGGCAGACTCGTTGTCGCTGGTCGACCTGCGCCGCTGGCTCGTTGACCCCAAGGTACCGCCGCATCGCAAAGGCTTCTACGGCCTGGCGGTCGGTCTGCGGGCACAAGGCCCCGAGCGCGCAGCGGCCGCCGAGTTTCTGAAATCGCTGGTCGTCCAACCAGAGGACGACTTTCGGTCCGGCTTCGACGGTGTGCTGGGCGGCTACCTGGTCTTGGCCGGCGAGCCGGGATTGGAGTTGATCGAGTCGCGCTATCTGGCCAACCCGCAGGCCCGCGACGGCGACGTGCGACATGCACTGACCGCGCTTCGTTTTTTTCACGAGTACGGTCAGGGGATTCCGACCGAACGGCTGTCCAAGGCGGTAGTTCGATTGCTATCGCGCGAGGAATTTGCCGAAGCCGCGATCGTGGATCTGGCCCGTTGGCAGGCCTGGGACTCACTCGAGAGAGTGACCGCGGTCTATGAGCGGCCCACCAGCGAGCTGCGCGCGCGGCGCGCCGTGATCGGTTACCTGCTGGCTTGTCCGCGGGCCGACGCATCCGAGGCGCTTGCTCGTTTGCGCAAGCGCGACCCGCGAGGCGTCGCCGACGCCGAGCAAGTGCTGTCGCAAACCTCGAGCGCCACCGCCAGCGAACAGTAGGGTCGCGCGCACCGACGCGTGGCCGCGCGAAGTACCTTACTGCTGCTGCGACTCGTCGTTCAGGTCCTTCAGACCCAAGCGGGCCAGCCAGCGACCGCGGGGCGGCTTCTCAGGGACGCCAGGAGTGCCGTCGGCAGCGCGGGTGCTCTGGTCGCTCTGATAGATTCGCATTTTTTCTTCGAGCTCCATCCGGTCGCGCGCGATCTTGGCCCGCTCGACCGAGATATCGATCTCGGCTCTGCCGATCTTCTCGCGCCATTCGGCCTCTGCCTTGAGGAGCTTCTCGCGTTCCTGGCGGATCAACTCATCGCCGTTGAGCAGCTCGGCCACCGCGGCGCCCGTCGAGGCGCCTTCGGCGCTTGACCGGTCTTCCAGTTGGCGGCGCAGCTCGATGATTTCCTGCTCTTTCTGCGCGACGATCTGGTCGGTGAGCTCGATCGCACTCTGAATCGTCTCGCGCTCCTGTGCGGCTTCCACGTCGCCGCGATCGTCATCCTCAAGCGCCGCCAGCATCTGCTGCTTGCGCGCTTCCCAGTCCATCGCGCCGCCGTTCGCCACGACCGTCTTGCCACTGTCGGGCCGTGACTTGAGCTTGGACTCCAGGTCGGCGTTGGTGCGCTTCAGTTCCTTGAGGTCGGTCATGGCCATTTCGTAGCGCCGCTGCATGTCTTCGTGGCGGCGCGCGTCGACGTCGACATTGCCCAGCGACTTGAGCCGGGTTTCGGCTTCGGCCAGACGGTCGACCAGCGCGTCGCGCTGCTTGCGCAGTTCGACCAGTGCCGTGCCTTCTTCGCCTTCAGATCCAGCGGCTATCAGGCTGTCGTTAAGTTCGCGCGCTGCGTGCAGCTCGGCGCGCAGACTGGCCAGCTCCTCGTCACGGCCCCCCAAACCTTCCGCCGACGTCTGCGGCATGCTGCTGGCCAGTTCCAGCGCCGCCTGCGCTTCAGCGCGTGCGGCAGCCAGCTCCTTCTGGGCCGTAGCCAGTTGGGCACGAATCGCCCCAACCTCCGCGTCGCCCGAGGCGGCCGATTGCTGCTCAAAACTGGCCCACTGGAGCCGCAGGGTCTTCAGTTCCGCCTCGACCCCCGCCAGCTCGACACGGGCGGCCTGGTCGTGTTCTTGGGCCTCGGCCACCAGCGCGTCGCGGACCCGCAGCTCTTGTTCATAGCGGGCCGTCTGGAGCAGCAATTGTTCGCGCTCACCGGCCAGCTGATTTGCCTCGGCGGCCTGTGCCTGCGCGGCCGTCAATTCAATTTTGATCGTCTTGGCCTGCGCTCGCTCGGTCGCCAGTTCCTCGGCTGCCAGCTGGGCTTCGACCAATCGCTCTTCTGCCGTGGCCAGTCGCTGGGCCTGCGATTCATGCTCGGCGGTGAGCGCGTCGAGCTGACGGCGTTGGCGAGTTACCTCAGCTGTTGCCGCAGCGAGTTCGCCGGTGAGCCGCTCGGCTTCGCCTTGCGCCTTGTCGAGCTGCGTGCGCAGCTTCTTGCTGGCCGGTGCTTGTGCGGCGATTTCCTCGCGCGCTGCCTCGGCCTCGCGCCGGGCGGTCTCGGCCTCGCGGCGGGCGGCGTCGGCTTCGCGGTTAGCCGCTTCGTTGAGCTCCCGGGCCGCGGCCAATTGGGCCTGAGCGGTCGCCAACTGCTCGGCTGCCTTGGCCAGATCCGTTCGATCGGCTGCCGCTTGCGATTGCACCTCGGCTAGTTGGGCCGTGCAAAGTTCCAGCTCTTGTTGGACCCGCGCCGCAGTCAGTGTGGCTTGTGCGGCCTCGGCCAGCCGCCCGGTCAAGTCGTCCTGTTGCTGGCCGACCGCTTCCAGGGTCGCTTGCGTGGCCTTCGTCTGTTCGAGGCTCTGGGCCAGTTCGCGCCGCGCTTGCTCTTCGCGCGCCTGGGCGTCGGCCAGCAATGTCTCGCGAACTCGCAGCTCTTGCTCGAAGTTGGCTGAGAGGATTCGCGCCTGTTCGAGTGCGGTCGCGGTGCTCTCCAGCTCCGCCAGCTGCCGCTCAAGAGTCGCCGCGCGGGTTTTCTCCGCCTGCGAATCCGCCAGTGCCGCGGCCAGCTCCTGCCGCGAACGTTCATCGCGCGACTGGGCCTCGACGACCAGCGCGTCGCGCACGCGCAGCTCTCGTTCGTACTTGCCGCTCTCGATCCGCACTCGCTCCAATTCAGCGCTGAGCCGATCGAGCTCGGCCAGTTGCTCTGTGGCCGCCATCAAGCGGGCAGAGATCGTATCGCGCTGCACGCGCAGCTTGGCAAGCTCCTCCGACTCTGCGCCACGTGGGCCGGCGGCCTCACGCAACTCGCACACCACTCGGTCCTGCTCGGCCTGGGACGTGGCGAGCGTCGCTTGCAGCGTGGCTAGTTCTTTTTCGTAACGCTCGCGCTCGCTCCGCTCGCCCGCGTGACGCTCCTTGAGCTCGCGAGCCAGGCGACGTCGTTCGGCTTTGGTCTCGGCCTGGGCCTCGGCCAGCTCGATGCGGGCTTGCTCGGCTTGCGTCTGAGATTCGGCGGCCAGCGTTGATTGCAGCCGCAGCTCTTGCTCGAACCGGGCCCGTTCCAACCGGGTTTGCTCGAGCTCGGCCGAAAGGCGATCGAGCGACTGCTCCCGGGCCGACAGGTCGTGCTGGAGTAGATCGACTTTTTGAGCCAGCGCGGCCAGCTGGGAGTCGGAAACGGGGGCGCCGCTCGTCGCCGGGACGCCATTGTTGGCCAATTCCCGGGCGATCTCGTCGGCCACGTGTTGCAGCCGATCGGTGAGCTCGGTTTCCAGCCGATCCAACCGCGAACACTGCGTCGAGAGAATCTCTCGCGCCCGGCGACGCCGATCCCCGCGCGAGCTCTCGGCCGGGGCCGTGGGCTCAACGTTCGGGGGTGCAAAGAGGCTGGTGTCGTCCATGGCGGCCGTACTAGTTCTGTTCGCCCAAATAGTTCAGCGGCCCACGAGGCGCCGCGTTCGGTCAAGACCGCGAGGCAAGGCTACGTGGGCCACGGTTGGGCCTGTCGGGATCAATCGCCGGAGCAGCGCGTCACTGCCCCCAAGCGGACAAACAAGTCAGGCCGAGCACTGGCAACGATAGACGGTTGAAATGGCCGAAAAACCGCCCAACGTTCGCGCAGCTCGGCTGACTGGCCTGCGCTCTAAATACCTATAGGCCATGGCCTGAAGTGGGTCAAAACCGCGGACAGCCCGCAGAGCTGGTCGTGACGGTTGTGACGAATGGCCCGAAATGGCCGGCGGTTCACGAGGTCAGCACGTTCGGGTTGACCACGTTCTCCGGACGCCCCCCGGTCAATCGCACCGCCACCTGGCGAGCCGTGCGTGAGCGCAGATTGTCCAACGACTCTACCGAGACAAACGCCGCATGCGGCGTGACAATCACGCGTGGGTCGTTCCAGGGGGCCTCGCCCAGCGGGGGCGGTTCGGGGTCTTGCACGTCCAGACCGGCCCCGGCCAGCGTGCCAGCCGCCAGTGCCCGGGCCAGGGCAGCATTGTCGATCAGCCCACCCCGGGCCGTGTTGATCAAGTAGGCCGTGGGCTTCATCCGGGCCAACTGCTCAGCCCCAATCATGTGCCGTGTCTCTGGCGTCAGCGGCACGTGCAACGAGACGTAATCGCTCTGGGCCAACAGCTCGTCCAGCGAGACGGTGCGAATGCCATCGCCCAGCGGTTTATTCGAGCGCGAGGTCGCCAGCACGTTGAGCCCCAGCGCCTGGGCTTTGTCAGCCAATCGGCGGCCGATGTTGCCGAGCCCCACGATGCCCAGCGTCTGTCCTTCGATCCGCCGCAAGACTGGCCCGGCCTTCAGGTCGTAACGGCCGCTCTGGGTTTCGTGATGATAAAAGGCCACCTTGCGGGACAAGGCCAAGAGCAGCGCCAGGGCGTGCTCGGCCACTTCGATCAGGCAGTAGTCGGGCACGTTTGTGACAACAATGCCGCGCGAGGTGGCGTAGGCCACGTCGATGTTATCCAGCCCGATTCCGAGCCGCGCGACGATCTGGCAGCGCGGCGCCGCGCCGATCACTTCCTCAGGCACCTTGGCCCAGTTGGTCATGATCGCGTCGGCATCGGCCGCCAGGCCGGCGAGCGTGGCGACGTCCTGCTTTGGCGCCACGATCAACTCGGCATCGACCTCGGCCAGCGTGCTGCGCTCAATGTCCAGTTCGTTCCAGGCGTAGTCGGTTAGCAAGACTTTAAAACGGGGCATGGCGGCAGAGTGTGGTTAGTGGTCGGTGGGTAGGTCAGGCATTTGCCTGACAGGAAGCACGTAGGATCTGCTTGTCAGGCAAATGCCTGACCTACGTGGGCGACGCTATCGTAACACGCGCGCACCGCGACGCTAAGGGGGCACGAGCGTCGTTAGCACGGGCGTCGCGACGCCTCGCGCGGCCTATTGCAGTCCGTCGATGAACTGCAGGAAGAACGATTCCAGCTTGCGCAGGTCGTCGCCGAAAACGGACGTGAAGTCCGAGATTCGCCGGGCCAGCGGATAGTCCTGAAAATCGGGGCGATTGGCCGTATGCTGCACATATTCGGCAAATTTCTGCGGGTAGGTCTCGGTCAGAAAGAAGACCCAGGCCCAGGCTTCGGCGTAGGCGGCCGGCGGATTGGTCTGAAACAGGCGGTCGGAGCTGATCAGGTTGACGAAGTTGCCCGGCTGTCGCCCGGTGTGCCGCCACTGGTGAAACTGGGCGAGTCGGTCGCGATTAATGCGGTCTGCCTGCCGCGGAAAATCTCGCCAATCCCAGACGCCCGGCGCCTCGAACATCGTGCCCAATCCTTCGGCCAGCCACAGCGGCGTGGAACCGAAGCGATTGTGAACCCCGGTATTGAAGGCCATCTGGTGGGTCGCTTCGTGAATGATCGTGGCCTCGTTCTGCTGCCAGGCGCGGCTGCCCGATCGGCCGGGGCCTTGGTCATAGAGCGTCACGCGGTTGGAGACCGGAGAGTAGTAGCCCAGGATGTCGTCGCGAACGTTGCTGCCCTGCGTCGCCGAATAGCGAACAAAATCCTCGCGGCGGGGCCAGACGATCGCCACCAGCGGAAACTCGGGTTCGTGGAGCCGCAGCGAGCGGAGCGTGAAATAGTGGGTGCAAGACCGAAACAGATCTTCAAAGCGATTGGCCCAAAACGCGGCTTTGCCGCGCGGATGCGCGACCAGGTAGTGCCCGGTGCCGGTCACTTCCAACCGATCGCCCAGCTCACGCTCCAGCGCCGCGCGGATCTCGGCCGACGAATAGCTGCTGAAGCTGCCGCTGGTCTTGCGAAACTTGTGGGCCTGATTGGGAGGAAACTCCCACAGTCGGCCGTCGCGCCCCAGCAGGTACACCCGCTCGCGCGCCCAGGCCAGGGGCATGCCCTCCACGTCGTGGCCGTCGATGTCGACCAACATGGTGAAGCGTTGCCGCTCGGCCGCATTCGCTCGAGTGCCGGCGATCTCGATCGCGGCGGCCAGGACCAGGGATGCAACAAGCAGGGTGCGAATCACGGCGCGGGGACCTCGGCGTCAGGGTGCTATCTCGGGCGGTTGACGCCGGCCAGGACCGGCGCTTTGGCGTACATTGAAAGCCTAGGCCGGAAAAACCCTCGGCGTGGGCGGCTCAACCCCTGCGGACGGCGCCATCCTGCCGATCGCAAGCGTGGCAGCCCGACTGTCAGAAACCTGGCAAATCGAGACTCGCTGGCAAGCTCTGGCCCAAGGGCCTAAAATCAAAGGTGCACCCAGGCATCGGTCGCAAGCTTGCGACCCTTTCCCCAGACAGTCGAGGCAAATCTCCATGCTCAGCGCACTGCTGTGGACAGCCCTGGCATTGGCGGCCGACGCGCCGGCGACCGAAGCGCCGGCCCAGGCGACGGCGGAGAGTGAAGTGGCGATCGCCGAACAGGTCTCCGGCCTGGTCCATCGGCTCGACGACCGCGAGCTGGTGCGGCGCGACGAGGCCGAGCGCGAATTGTTGGCGCTCGGCGCAGCGGCGCTGCCGCACCTGCCCACAATCAACGATCGGACCCCGGCCGAGGTGGCCTTGCGCGTCGCCCGCGTGCAACAACGGCTGATGCTCGCCGAGGCCAACGCCGCCGCGGAACCACGCCACGTCACTCTGCATGGCAAGGATCTGCCGCTGGCCGAGGTCCTGGCCGCGATCGAAAAACAGACGGGCAATCGGATCGTCGACTATCGCGAAGAGTTCGGCGAGCAACCCAGCGAAGTAAAGGTCAGCGTCGATTTGGAGAATGCGCCGTTCTGGCAGGCACTCGATCAGGTGCTCGATCAGGCCAAGCTCACGCTCTATCCCTATGTCGGCAAACGGGGCTCGTATGTCGTCACCCGGCCCTCGGACGTCGACGCGCGCTCTGGCCGGGCCGTGTACGCGGGCATCTTTCGCCTGGAGCCAACGCGATTTGAGGCCATGCGCGACCTGCGCAATCCGACCGCGCGCTCGCTCAAGCTGTTCTTTGACGCGACCTGGGAACCACGGTTGCAGCCGATCGCCATCCTGCAACCGTTGGGCCAGGTTACGGCCGAGGGCGAGAACGGCGAGGCGCTCGCGGTCGCCAGCGCCGAGGCCGAACCGGAAGCGTCGGTGCAGGAGGGAACCGCGCAGATGGAACTCGAGGTCCCGCTGCAACTACCCGAACGCACGACCGGAAAAATCCGCTCGCTCAAAGGCAAGCTGCTGGCGCTGGTGCCGGGCCCGGCGGCCGATTTTCGCTTTCCCTCGCCGCCGGTGGCCGAGCGCAATGTGCCGCCGCGACGATTAGAACAGCGCAAAGCAGGGGCCACCGTCACGATCGATCAGGTACGCCGCAACAACTCCGCCTGGGAGGTTAGCCTGCGGGTCAAGTTCGACTCCCCTTCGATCGCCCTGGAATCGCACCGCAACTGGATCCTGGACAACGTCGTATACTTTCAGGACGCGGCCGGGCGGCGGTATGAGCCAGGCGGGTTCGAGCAAACGCGGCAGACCAAAGACGAAGTCGGAATCAACTACTTTTTTGACCTGCCCGAGAGCCCCGCCAAGCTGGAGTTTGTCTACCGCACCCCGATCACGATCCTGGAAATGACGGTCGACTACGAGTTTCGCGACCTGAGCCTGCCCTGAGGCGGCGCCTGTCGCGCGTGAGACAACGGAATCCGAGAGAGCAGCGACGATGCGAAATTGTGCACAGTTTTCGGGCCCACTCTGCGGCATGCTGATCGCCGCCATCTGCTGCGCCGCGGCGCCAGCGTGGGCAGCTCAGGCCAACGGGGCGTTGCCGATCGCGGCGACGGTCAACGGCGACCCGGTCTACGTCAGCGAGATCGACGCGTTGTTGGGCCGAGTTGCCCAGATCGGCGGCGGCAAGAACACGAAGGAGAGCGCCAAGAGCCGCGCCGACGCGCTGAAGCAACTGGTGAATCGGCGCTTGGCCGCGCAGGCTCTGACGGCCGAGGGGGGATATTACACCGAGCCCGAGATCGAAAAGGTCGTCGACAACCTCAAAGCCCAGGCCGTCGCGCAGAAGTTGACCTTTGAAGAAGCGCTGGCCAAGCAGAACATCACGCTCGACGCCATCCGGCACCAGATCATCTGGCAGATCGCCTGGGATCGATACTGCGAACGGCACCTGACCGATGGACTGGAAGGTTACTTCAACGCCCACCATAAAGAGTTTGACGGCACACAGGTTCGCGCCAGCCACATTCTGCTGCGGCCGGATCGGGCCGGCGAGCCGCGCGAGCAACTGGTCGAGAAAGCCCAGAAGATTCGCCGGGGCATCGAGGAGGGCAAGGCTTCGTTTGAGCAGGCCGCCGAGCGATTCTCGGCCGGACCCAGCCGCGCCCAGGGGGGCGACGTGGGGTTCTTTCCCCGCTTCGGCGGCATGGTCGAGGATTTCTCCAAGGCCGCCTTCGCGCTCGACAAGGGGCAGATCAGCGAACCGGTCATGACCCCGTTTGGCATCCACCTGATTAAGGTCACGGACATCAAGCCCGGCACCAAGCGATGGACCGAAGTGGTCGATCAGATCCGCCTGCGCGCCGCGGTTGACTTGTTTGAAAAACTGGCGGAAAAGGAAGCGGCCAACGCCAAGGTCGAGTACACGGGCAAGTCGCCGTACTACAAGCCGGGCACCAGCGAGATCGTGATGCCCGAGAACGGCAGTTAGCGCGGCGCCAGGCGGACCCTCGAACACAGTCGGCAGACCCACTTACTCGGCAGTGTTGTCCGCCAACAAACGAGCAATCGCCAGCGGATCGGCCGGGTCGCAGCGAGTGATGCGGGCCACGACCTCTGCGGCCAGTTCCGGCTTGTCCAACTTCACCAAACACCAGACCAGTCCTTTAGCGGCCTCGAAGAACGACTGGTTGGCGGGCAGGCGATAGGGTAGTGGCCCGGAGACGCCGGCGTCGTCCAAGGCCTTTGCTCCCAGTCGATAAGCGTAGCCAAAATGCCCGCGGGCCAGCGGCAGGTCGTCGATCTCCAGCGCGATCTCGCCCAACATGCGATGCGCGTCGAGACAATCGGTGCAGCCCTCGAGCAACCAGCGGCATTCGTCGGTGGCCACTTCCAGCTCGCCGGCGTCGATCATCTTGCGGACTTCATCCAGGTCGTCTTGCCGGGCCGCCGCGCAGCGGGGCGGCACCAGTTCCCAGGCTTCCTCGCCGAGCAATTGTCGGGCACGCACCGTCGCGTCGTCGGCGACCTGTGATCCGGCGCGCGGCGGAGCACCAGGGGCTGACTTCTTGCGGCGAGATGGTTGGGCGCCCACGTGGGTGTGTTCCTGGTGAGATGGCAGCGCCAGGTCGCGCCGCCGAAACGTGCAGCGTAATTGACGTGCGCGTCGGCGTCCACCGGTGGAGCGGCGCCGCGCCATTGCGCTCGCCCCTATCCGCGCGGACTTTGGCGGCCTAGAATCGCGTCGCGACGACGCCGTCGCCCCGGCTATCGGACTCGGACCCCACCAGCGTCTTACCATGGCTCGTCGCGTCACGAAGTCGGAATCTGTCCCGGGCGGCGTCCCACCTTCTGCGGCCTGGCACCGCGACCTTCGGACGAGGCTCGTTCGCTGGTATCGCAAGCACCGCCGCGATTTGCCCTGGCGGAACACGCGCGACCCTTATGCCATCTGGGTCAGCGAGATCATGCTGCAGCAGACCCAGGTCGCCACGGTCGTGCCGTACTACCTGGCTTTTCTCAAAGCGTTTCCCACGGTCGACCGCCTGGCAGCGGCTGACGAGCACGACGTACTGCGGCGGTGGGAAGGGCTGGGCTACTATCGCCGCGCCAGGCAACTCCACGCGGCAGCCCAGGTGGTCGTCGAGCGGCACGAAGGGACGTTTCCGCAAGATCTCGCCGCCGTGCATGCCCTGCCGGGCATCGGCAGGTACACCGCCGGCGCAATCGTGTCGATCGCCTTCGACCTGCCCGCGCCAATCCTGGAAGCCAACACCCTGCGGCTCTGGAGCCGCCTGGTGGGCTACTCCGGCGAAGTGACCCGCACGGCCGGTCAGCAGTTGCTCTGGCAGCACGCCACGGACGTCTTGCCGGCCAAAGGCAGCCGCGAACTAAACCAGGCGCTGATGGAGCTGGGCAGCCTGATCTGCACGCCCCAAGCGCCGGCTTGCGAGCGCTGCCCGCTCAAGAACCTGTGTGTCGCGTTTGCAATGGGACAACAGGAGACGATTCCACAGGCCAAGGCCAAGGTCAAGTTCGAAAGCGTGCATGAGGCGGCCGTGATCGTGACGCGCGGCGAGCGCGTGCTGTTGCGCCGCTGCGCGCCGGGGGAGCGCTGGGCCGGGCTCTGGGACTTTCTGCGCTTTGCGGTGGCGGCCCGCGGTGGCAATGCGCTCGTGCGCGAGCTGACCGCCAAGGTTCGCGACCAAACCGGGCTGAAGCTCGCCGGGCTGACGCGTTTCACGACGCTCAAGCACGGCGTGACCCGTTTTCGCATCACGCTCGACGGCTTTCTGGCCGAATGTCCCCGCGCGCCGGGCCCGCTGTCTGACGAGTCGTTGCAATGGGTGCGCGTCGACCAACTCGACCAGTTCGCGCTGAGCACCACTGGCCGCAAACTGAGCCGATTGCATGGCAACGTGCAAACGTCAGCGGAAGCAGCATCGGCCAAAGCGTCGTCCGGCCAAGGCTCAAAGAAAGCCGCGCGACGCGCCTGAAACGCGGCACGGCTACAACTCGGCCGCGTGCTCTTGCTGAGCCCGGTGCAATCGCGAGTAGACCCCCTCGTTGCTCAACAGATCGACGTGCTGCCCGATCTCGGCGATTCGTCCGCGCTCCAAGACGACCAGCCGGTCGGCCTTGCGTAGCGTGCTCAATCGGTGGGCGATGGCGATCGTCGTGCGACCTTGCACCAGGTGGTCCAAGGCCAGTTGAATCTCGCGCTCCGTCTCGGTGTCGACGCTGGAGGTGGCTTCGTCCAGGATCAGGATCTGCGGGTCGATCAGCAGGGCCCGGGCGATGGAGATTCGCTGCCGCTCGCCGCCTGAGAGCGACTGTCCGCGCTCGCCCACCAGCGAGTCGTAACCCAAGGGCAATCGCAAGATAAATTCGTGGGCCCGGGCCGCCTTGGCCGCTTCGATGATCTCGGCCCGCGAGGCCTCGGGGCGCCCGTAGGCGATGTTCTCGGCCACGGTGCCGAAGAAGAGGAATGGCTCTTGCAGCACGACGCCGATGTGCCGGCGGTACTCCTCGACCGGAAACGAGCGAATGTCGGTGCCGTCAACCAGGATCGCCCCCTCGGCGACGTCATAGAACCGGCAGACCAGATTGACCAGCGTGCTCTTGCCGGCGCCGCTGGGTCCAACCAGACCGATCATCTCCTGCGGGCGAATCGTCAGGTTGATGCCTTCCAGCACCGGCCTGCTCCCGTGGCGAAAGCCGACGTTGCGAAACTCGATCTGACCCTGCAAGCGGCCGGGGTGCACGGGGCGAGCCGGCTCGGGCACGCTCGGCACGCGGTCCAGAATCTCAAAGATCCGCTGCGCACCAACCGCCGCGCGCTGCGTGTTCGAGAACATCCGGCTCATCGATTCTAACCGCGTGTAGAAGCGGTTGATGAACCCAATGAAGCCGATCAACACGGCGAATTCGATGCGGCCCTTGTAGATCAGATACGCGCCCACGCCCCATACGATCAGCGAGCCCATTTGATTGAGCAGGATCACCATCGGCCAGAAGAAAGTCCAGACGGCGTTCACCCGATCGTTTGCCGCCACGATGCGGTCGTTCGACCGGCTAAAGCGCTCAATCTCGCGTTTCTCTTGGGCGAAGGCCTTGACCACGCGGATGCCCGGGATGGTGTCGGCCAGGATGCTGGTCATCTCGTCCCAAGCGCGACCACCGCGCTGAAACCCGCGCTGCATGTGATTGCGGGCCGTATAGACCAGCCAGGCCGTGAGCGGAAACGGCAGGATGGCCGCCGCCGCCAGCAGCGGGTCGAGATAGAACAGGATCATCGACGTGCCGATGATCATCAGCACGTCGGTCGCGAAGTCGACCATGTTGTCCGAAAGGAAGTAGCAGATCCGCTCGGTGTCGGTGCTGATCCGCGCCAGCAGGTCGCCGGTGCGCTTGCCGCCAAAGTATTCGAGCGACAACCGTTGCAAGTGGGCATAGGTCCGATTGCGCAGGTCGGCGCTGATCCGCTCGCTGGCCCAGGCCATCACGATGCCCTGACCCCAGGTCAACAGCCAGGTGAGCGCGGCGGCTCCGCCAATGCCGGCCAGCAGCATGGCAATCCGTGGTAGGCGCTCGCTCGTACCGACTTGCAATTGCGTCAACTCCTCAGTGAGCGGAATGACGAGATATGGTGGCACCAGACCCGCCGCGGTCGCAGCCACGGTCAGCACGAAGCCCCAGAAAATCAACTTGCGTCGCGGCCGGGCAAAGCGGATCAATCGCAACAAGACGCCTGCCGAAGCGCCGCTGGCGGCCGCGTCATCGCTCTCTCGAGCGGCGTCATCCCATTCGTCGTCGTCGGCCCGCTCACCGCGCGCAAGTTCGTCGAGCCGTTGACCCAAGCGATGCGCCGCGGCGGCCCGACCGACCGTGTATCGCCATTGTCCCAATGGCCCTTCGGGTCCGCTCAGCTCCAAGGTGCCCAACCCAGAGCGATCGCGGGCGCGCAGTTTGCTGACCTCCTCGAGCGGCCAATAGCGAACAGCAGCCGAGAGGTCTTTTCTGGCCGGCGTGAACGCCAGCACGCGGCGATCGGTCACCACGACCACGCTCTCGGCATAGCGCAGCTCGGCATCCAGGTCGGGCACGAACCAGGCCACGACCGACTCACCCGGCTCGAGCTGCTCGGTGATCTGCCGATGCCAGTCGGCGGGAACAAAACGGCCGTCTTCGTGCTCTCGATCCAACGCACACGCTCCGGGGGCTGCGCCTAATGAATCGCGTGGCGCGCCAGCATGGCAGCGGCCTTGACGACCCAGGGTCCTTCCTCCATATCTTAGAACAACTATACTTCAGGCTACAGGTGGTCAATTTCGCAGCCCCGGGCCAGGCACAGCGCGCGGACATGGAATTTCGGAAGATTTTGACGCTCGGGGGTCCCAACATCTGGGCGCGCTGGCCCGTGCTGGAAGCCTGGATCGAATTGGGCGAGCTCAAAGACTCGCCATCCGACAGTCTGCCCGGCTTCAACGACCGCCTGATGAGCTGGCTGCCGCAGATGATCGAGCATCGCTGCAGCGTGGGCGAACGGGGCGGGTTCTTTCAACGGTTGCGCGACGGAACCTACCCGGCCCACATCCTGGAGCACGTCACGCTGGAGCTGCAAGCGCGGGCCGGCGCCGACTTTGGCTTTGGCCGCGCGCGGGAATCATCGCAAGAGGGTCTGTTTCGCGTGGCAGTGCGCTACGAGGACGAGGCGCTGGGCCGCGCCTGCCTGGAGACCGGGCGGCGGCTGTGCCTGGCCGCGATCCACAACACGCCATTTGACGTTGCCGCCGAAATCCACCAACTGCGGCTGCTGGCTGACGACGTCCGCATGGGTCCCAGCACTCGTGCGGTGGCCGATGCTGCCCGGGCCCGCGGCATTCCGGTTCGCCGCTTGAGCGAAGGGAGCCTGGTCCAACTTGGACATGGGTCCAAGCAGCGCCGCATGCACCGCTCGGCGACCGATCGCACCGGCGCCGTCGCCGAAGCGATCTCAGACGACAAGAGCCTGACCAAGGAGTATCTTCGTTCGGCCGGCGTACCCGTCGCCGCGGGCCGACTGGTCACCAGCGCCGCCGACGCCTGGCAGGCAGCGCAGGAGATCGGCACGCCGGTGGTTGTGAAGCCGAAGGATGCCAACTTTGGCAGCGGCGTGGTGATCGGCATCTCGCAGCGCGAGCAGATTGAAGTTGCCTATGAATATGCCGCGCCGCGGGGTACCGGCGTCATGGTCGAGCGGCTGGCCAGCGGCGCGGAGCATCGATTGCTGGTAGTTGGCGGAAAGTTCACAGCCGCCACCCGCGGCAATCCGGCCTGGGTCACCGGCGACGGAAAGCAATCGATCGCCGAGCTGATTGAATCGCAGCTCAACTCCGACCCGCGCCGCGGCACCGACTATTCCTGCCCGCTGGCGATTGTCGAGCTCGACCCGACCGTGTTGCTTACCTTGCAGAACGAGGGCTTCACGCCCGAGAGCGTGCCAAACGCCGGCAAGCAGGTCTTGATTCAGCGCAATGGCAACCTGGCAATTGACTGCACGGACGACGTGCACTCTAGCGTGCAGCGCCATGCTGAGACGGCGGCGCGCGTGATCGGCCTGGACGTGGCGGGCATCGACATCATCGCCCAGGACATCGGCCGCCCGTTGGAAGGGCAGGGGGGCGTGATCATTGAGGTCAACGCCAGCCCCGGTTTGCAGATGCACTTGGAGCCCGAGAGCGGCAAGCCGCGACCAGTGGGCGAAGCCATCGTCGACACATTGTTCGCGCCCGGCGAAGACGGTCGAATTCCGCTCGTGGCGGTGTCGGGCACGCAGCACACGCTGGCGGTGAGCAAGTTGATTCGCGAGTTGCTCACCCAACGTGGTGACTGCGTCGCGTTGGCCACCGCCGAGGGGAGCTTCGTCGGCGAAACAAAGGTTCGCGGTGGAGACGCCCGTACGGCCGAGGCTGCGGCCACCGCGCTCTTCAACCCAACGGTTGACGCGGCCGTGTTTGAAATGAGCATTGAGAGCATCCTCACGGAAGGGCTTGGTTTCGACCTCTGCCGCGTGGCCGTGCTGACCGCGATGGGCGAAGGCCCAAGGCTCGACTTTGCCGAGTGGGATACGCCGCACAAGAAGTCGTTGGTCTACCGCGCGACCTCGGACATGGTTCTGAAGAGCGGTGCCGTGGTCTTGCCGGCCGGCGAGCCCTTGGGTTCACTCATCATCGAGCACTGTCCCGCTCCGGCGATCCTGGTCTCAGGCAACCCCGACCACGACGATATCCGCCGCCAGCGGGAAGCGGGCGGCAGGGCCGTCGTCGTCCGCGGCGGTCAGGTCACGTTGATCTCGGGCAGTGACGAAACCGCATTGGGGCCCTTGGCCAAAGGCTCGGCCGCCGAGGTCGTGCTGCCGGCCGTGGCGACCCTCTGGGCCTTGGGAGCGCCGAGCGATTGGCTCTCAAAAGTCATCTCCAAGGTGCACGCCTCGTAGCTGCCCCCCCGTTCGAGTTTACCCGCATCGGTTGTGCCGGATTTGCCGGGCGCCACCTGCCTCCGTAAACTTTGACAGGCTTTCCCAGCTCAAACATACTAGCCATATTGACGCTCCATCTCCCAGGGCCCGACAAGGGGGCCAGCACGCGGCCGCGGCGATCACTTCGCTTCGCCGGCGCGAGTATTCGCGGCTCCCTGGGTTCTGACAAAGCGCGGGAAATTCCATGCGTATCGCGACCTGGTTGTTGATTCCACTCGTGCTCGTCCTGCTCGTACCCGGTCATCAGGGTCGCGCTGAGGAGGTGATTGAGGACACGGTCGTGGCCGACGAGTCGGACACCGATCCGGAGTTGGCCGCCAAGAAGGCCGCGGGCGAAACCGAGCCCAAGACGTCGACGGTCAAAGCGGTCCCATCGGCCGCCAAAAATCGCTTCGCCGTGCCCGACCCGGCGTTGGAGCTGGCCGATCCGCGGACGTATCGGTTGAAAGTCATCATCAAGGTCGACGCGCCGGATGGCCCGGTGAAAAACGTCGTGGCCACGGGACCAATCCCCATGGATTGGCCTGAGCAGCGCGTGCGGCTCTTGAGCCAAAAACTCAGCCCCGGCGCCCGGGTGAGCGAGACGGTGCTGAAGGGTCAGGCGGCGCTGATCAAGTTTCAGGTGGCGGCGATTCCCCAGGGAGGCACAGCATTCGTCGAGCGGCTCTATGAGATTACGCGCTTTCGCACCAAGTTCACCCTGCCGGGCGACGACCTGAAGATGCCCAAGACCGCACCTGTCGAGCTCAAAGAACAACTCGCCGGGCTGGCGCCTGGCGTGGAGACCAAGGACCCAAAGATGATCGAACTGGCCGCATCGCTCCGCAAGAGCACGGCCGGCGAAGGGTCCTGGGCCACGACCAAGAGCTTCTGGAGCTGGACCCGCGACAATGTGAAGTTCGAAAACGGCGACTTCCGCGGCGCGCTCTACGCCCTGGATAACCGCTGCGGCGATTGCGAGGAAATGAGCGCGTTGTTCGTCGGCCTCTGCCGCCTGTCGGGCATTCCGGCTCGCACGGTCTGGGTCGAAAGCCACGACTATCCCGAGTTCTACCTGGTCGACGCCCAGGGCAAGGGGCATTGGATTCCGGTGCAGGTCGTCGGGCCTCCCTGGTTCGGCGAAATCACCGAGTATCGGCCGATCTTCCAGAAGGGCGACCGGTTCTACGACCCTCTGCAGAAGACCTATGTCCGTTACGTGCCGCACACCGTGCGCGGCAGCGACCACAAGGTGCTGCCGAAGGTCGATTTTCAGCATCAGATCATCGCCGACTCGGACATCAACGGTCCGACTTACAGCAATCCGCAATAGCGACTTGCGGCACTCGCCCTGGCGCGCGACAACGAACTGGTCGGATCAGCGCGGCGGTCGGCCGGACATCAAATAGGATCAGAGACATTGGCGATGCGGCAGGTGATGTCCATTCTTGGTAGCGCAGCAACTCGCGGGGCAATGGCCGTGGCGATCGCCTGCGCTTGCTGGTGCGGCGGGACCCTGCGTCCGGCCCGCGCCGCGGACGCTCCCGCGACGCGGGCCAAGCCTGCTGCGGACGAGACCGAGAAGGCCGCGGCGCCCGACAATGAGGCGTTGCTCGTCGAGCGTCGCCAGGCCCGTCTGGCTAAACTGCCAGCGCCGCCGACCCCGCCGGAGGTCGACGCGCCGACTGTCAACCCAATCGACCAGTTCATCGTCGCCCGCTGGCCCAAGTCGGGCGGCGAGCCGCAGCTGTGCGACGACGCCACATTTCTGCGCCGGGCGTACCTGGATGTCGTCGGAGTGATTCCGACGGTCTCTGAGACCAACAAGTTCCTGGCCTCCAAGGCCCCGCAAGCCAAACGCGAGAAGCTGGTCGACCAATTGCTCGCCCGGCACGACGACTATGCGGCCCATTGGACCGCCTTCTGGGAAGACGCCCTGGCCAGCCAAAACGTCCGCGCTCAAGGGGGCATTCTCACCCACGGCAACTATCGCGACTGGCTGCTGGAAAGTTTCCAACAGAATCGGCCATTCGACGTGATGGTCGCCGAGTTGCTCGACCCGACCATGCCCCGTCGCAAAAACGCCGAGACCGAGGACGTGCTGGGCACGAAGTTCCAGATCGAATACGTCCGGAATGAAGATCACACCGCCACGCTGCAAACGGCCGCCAACATCGGCCAGGTGTTCCTGGGCACCAGCATGAAGTGCGCCAGTTGTCACGACCATTTTGAAAACGAAGAGTGGCCGCAGGATCGATTTCTGGCGTTCGCGGGCCTGTTTGGCGCCTCGGACCTGGAACGCATCCGCTGCGAGGTGCATAGCGGCAAAATCGTGCCGGCGAAATTCCCCTTCGAGGTCGCGGGCGAAACCGCCAGCGTGCCGGCCGACCTGCCAGGGCGGTTGCACCTGGCGGCCCACCTGGTGACCGACCCGGCCAATCCGCGGTTTGCCAAGACGATCGTCAACCGTCTGTGGAGGCGCTACCTGGGTCTGGGCCTGTTCGAGCCGGTCGACGATTTTCGCCTGGACACGTCGGCCAGCCATCCAGAGTTGTTGGAGTGGTTGGCACACGACTTCATTGCTCACGGTTGCGACCTGCGTCACACCGCGCGACTGATCCTGACCAGCCGCACCTATCAGCTCCGCTACGACCCGAAGCTGGCAGACCACTATGACGCGGCGAAGAAGGACGCGCCCCGCTATTTTCGCTCACCGAGCTTGCGACGCGTCACGGCCGAGCAGTTTCTGGACAGCGTGCGCGTGGCGACCTCCGGCGAGTTCGTGCCTGCCGAGCGATTGTTTCTCGACGGCCGTTCGACCGCTCTTGCCAGGGCGCTGGGCCGTCCGGCCTCGCGCAACGAGATCAGCACGGCCCGGCCCGACGACGTGGCGGTCGTGCAATCGCTGGAATTGATGAACGGTCCCGAGTTGCACGAATTGATCTATGCCAACACGCTCTACACCGAGGGTGCGGCGCGGCAGGACCCACGTCGCCTGGTCGACAAGCTGTATCGCGCGGCCCTTAGCCGACCCGCGACCGTGGCCGAAAAGAACCTGGGCCGCGCCTACCTGCAAACCAGCGACGACGTGGCCGAAGGAATGAAAGACATCCTCTGGGCCCTGGTCTGCTCACCCGAGTTTCAGTATGTGAGATAATTGGCTTGAGGCTTGAGGCTTTAGGCTTCGTATTTCACTGACCACTAGCCACTGACCACTGACCACTAATTCCTATGCACCGTCGCACATTTCTTCAGAGGTCGCTTGCGGGCGCCGCGGCGTTGACGCTGCGCGGCTTGCCGGCTTTGGCCGCCGATGCGCGGCGTGCCTCGGCATCGGCCGGCAAGGCGGAGAGCGTGATCTTGATCTGGCTGCCCGGCGGCATTGCTCAAAACGATACCTGGGATCCCAAGGAGCACACGCCGTTTACGCCCGGCATGAAGGGGAGCGAGCTGTTGGGCACCTGCCCCTCGATTCCCACCTCGGTCGACGGCCTGCGGATCGGCGAGGGGCTCGAAGGCATGGCCGGTGTGATGCAGCACGGCACGGTGTTGCGCAGCCTGACCAACGAGACCAAGTTCGGCGCGGTGCACCTCAAGGCCCAACATTACATGATGACCGGGCACCTGTTTCCGGTCGGGCTCAAGGCGCCCAGCATGGGCGCGGTCGTGGCCCGCACGATGGGTCCGCGCGACGCGAACGTGCCACCCTACATTTACATCGGCCGCGACGTCGACACCAGCGACAGCGAGAAGCAGTTTATCAGCGAGTACATCGGCTCGGGCTTTTACGGAGTGAAGTACGCGCCGTTCATGATCCCCGATCCGACCACGGGCCTGGCCACGCTGAGCGCTGCGGCCGGCATGACTCCTGAGCGCATCGACCGCCGGCTGAGATTCCTGGAGACCGCCAGCGGCCTGTCGCCCGAAGGACTGCGTGCCGCGCCCAAGGCCGAAGACTACCTGAAGATGATGACCTCGGCCCGGGCGATGATGGACTCGCCGGTCAAGAAGGCTTTCGACTACGCCCGCCACGAGAACGCCGCCACGCTGGCGGCTTATGAACCAAAGATCGACCGCAGCAAGGTGCAGGACAAGACCTACTATTTCGGCAAACGGTTTGGCCACGGCTTGCTGTTGGCCCGGCGACTGGTCGAGGCCGGTGCGCGGTTTGTGCAGGTCGAGTATCAATATGGACCGTTCAAAGGCTTCGATATGCACGAGGACGGTCAGTCGCGGATGGTCGAGATGAAGCAGCAGATCGACGGTCCGGTCTCGCAACTGATCCGCGACCTGGCCGAACGGGGTTTGCTCCAGCGGACGCTCGTGATCCTGGCGACCGAGTTTGGCCGCACGATCGCCAACCAGCCCAAGGCCGGCATCGAGCCCGTGGGCTTTGCCGAGCAACAGTCGGGCGAGCAGTTGATCATCGCAGACCGCAAGATGTACGGCTTTCACGGCCACTTTTCCAGCGGCAATGCGATGCTGTTCTTCGGCGGCGGCTTCAAGCCCGGCCTGGTCTACGGTCGCACGGCCGATCGTCATCCGATGGTGCCGGTAGAAAAACCCGTGCGGCTGGAAGACGTGCACGCCACGATCTACAAGGCGCTGGGCATCCCGGCCGACACCAACTACGTGACCGAAGGCCGCCCCTTCTTCGTGACCAAGGACGGCAAGGGCAAGCCGATCGACGCGCTGTTGGCCTAGCCCGTGCCCGCGCATGCCGCGCCAATTTCGCCCGCGGTCTTCAGGTCCTCGCTAAATCGCAGGCGATTGCCGAACGGGTCGACCACTTCCATGCCCAGCGCGTTCCAGGGTTCTTTGCACAACCCGGGTCGCAGGTAGTTGTACTTCTTGGCGATCAGTTCCTGATGAAACGCCTGGATGCCCCGCATCCGCACGAACACGGTCGAGCCGGGGCAGGCGTCGCCGTAGTGCTCGCTCAGATGCAGCACCAGCTCGCCGCGGGCGATCTCAATATAAACCGGCAGCTCCGGCTCAAAGCGATGCTCCCAGCGGAGCGTGAAGCCCAGGAAGTTCAGATAGAACTCCTTGGCCTTGGCCAGGTCAAAGATCCGCAGGATAGGGATCGTAGTCAGGAACACCGGCTCGCTCATGGCGCATTGCTCCCAGCTCGTGCCGTGGCGCTGGCTTGCCGCGACGACTACTCCTTGATCAGATCCTTCACCGTCATGCCGGCGGGGATCATTGGCAGCACGTGCTCTTGATAGGGTACCTCGACGTCCAGCACGAACGTGCCCGGGTAGTCGATCATCTCGCGCAGGGCGTCTTCCAGCTCCGACCGCTCCTTCACATAGCGGGCGCCGGCGCCATAGCCCTTGGCGATCGCCACGAAGTCGGGATAGCGGGCGGCCGGCTTGTCGGCCTTGCCCTGGCCGACTGCCTCGGCATTGTCGATCGGTCCCAGGTAAGTGTGGGCCCGGTTGCCGGCGTGAAAGCGGTCTTCCCACTGCACCACCATGCCCAGGTGCTGGTTGTTGAGCAGCAACACCTTGACCGGAATCTTTTCGCAGAAGCAGGTGCCCAGCTCCTGGATGTTCATTTGGAAGCTGCCATCGCCGTCGATGTCGATCACCAGCTTGTCGGGATGCGCCACCTTAGCGCCCATGGCGGCCGGCAGGCCAAAACCCATCGTGCCCAGGCCCGAGCTACTGCACCAGGTCTGCGGGTCGCGCAGCTTGTAGTGCTGGGCAGCCCACATCTGGTGCTGGCCCACGCCCACGGTGATGATCGTGTCGCGGTCCTTGGTGAGCTCATAGAGCTTGTGAATCGCATACTGCGAGGTTATTGCCCGGTCGTCCTTGCCTAACTTAAACGGGTCGCTCTTTTTCCAGGCCGCGATCTGGGCGTGCCAACCGCTTAGGTCGTCGGGCGCCTCGACCACCTTGTTCAGCTCGGCCAGCGCGTACTTGATGTCGCTGACGATCGGGATGTGGGCTTCCTTGTTCTTGTTGATCTCCGACGGGTCGACGTCGATGTGTACGATCTTGCCGTGCTTGGCAAACTCGCTGACCTTGCCGGTCACGCGATCGTCGAAACGCACGCCGAAAGCCAGCAGCAGGTCGGCCTGGTCCACGGCATAGTTGGCGTAGACGCTGCCGTGCATGCCCAGCATGTCCAGCGACAGCGGGTCTTCGGCCGGATACGTGCCCAGCCCCATCAGGGTCATGGTCACGGGAATCTTGGTCTTCTTTACCAGTTCACGCAGCTCGGGGCTGGCGCCGCCCAACTGCACGCCGCCGCCGGCATAAATCACGGGTCGCTTCGAACGCTTGATCGCCGCCGCGACCTGCGAGATCTGCTCGGGCCGAGCTTTGCGGTCTTCCACGTGATAGCCGGGCAGGTTCATCGGCGCGTCGTAGTCGGCCATGATCTGCGCCTGCTGCACGTCCTTGGGCACATCGATCAACACCGGGCCGGGGCGGCCTGTGGTGGCGATGTGAAACGCCTCGCGCACGACCCGGGCAATGTCGTTGACGTCGGTGATCAGGTAGTGGTGCTTCGTGATGCCGCGACAGACCTCGACGATCGGCGTCTCTTGAAAGGCGTCGGTGCCGATCACACCGGTCTTCACCTGGCCGGTGATTGCGATCAGCGGGATGCTGTCCAGCTTGGCGTCGGCGATGCAGGTCACCAGGTTGGTGGCGCCGGGACCGCTGGTGGCCATGCACACGCCGGGCTTGCGCGTGGTGCGGGCATAGCCCTGGGCCGCGAAGCCGCCGCCCTGTTCGTGGCGGGGCAGGATCGTGCGGATCTTGTCTTTGTACCGGGTGAGCGACTGGTGCAGCGGCATGCTCGCTCCGCCGGGATAGGCGAAGACGACTTCGACCCCGTGGTTCACCAAACATTCCACGAGGATATCGGCGCCCGACTGCATTAGTTGGGCGGAGCGTTTGCCAGAAGTCTTAGTCGCCACGGTCAGATTACCTCCAGAAGTCTTGATAGCTCGTCTGGCCCGCTCGGCGAGGGGGCCTTTTTCGGTCGATCGAAAGCCATTTCGGGGAAACATATTAGCATACCTTGCGGCCGGAAAGCGGACAACTAAACGACCAACCTCGGCCAAGGCCGCCCAATTGCACGCAAGCGATCCCCCCAACCGAGTGAATCCCCGGGGTTTAGCGGGGATTCTGCGAGCGACGCAAGGGGTCGCTACCCCGGCAGATGGTCAGACCAGAGACACGCAATTGAACCGCGGCGTTCGCGCGCAACTAACGCGATGACTCTGCCGTTTTCATCATGCGGCCCCGATGCGCCGAATTCGCCATACGACAAGCTCGCCCACCAGCAGCACGATCACCGAGATGCCCATCATGGGCAGCACGACGCATAGCACCGTGATCGTGGCGGCTAGCCAGCGGGGCAGGCGGAACACGGGGCGGCGGGGTAGACCTAGGCGGCCCCTCGGGCGGCGCTGCCACCACATCCAGATGCCGGTCACCGGCAGCGCCATCAGCGCCAGGCAGGCCACGAACCAGAGAATCTTGGTCGGCATTCCCAGGATCGAGCCGACGTGCAGCGGATAGTTCCACGTTCCGAACCAATACAGGGGCTTGGTCTGGCTGTTCGTGCGGTGCCCTAGCACCTCGCCCGACCTACCGTCGATGAACACCAACTCGTGAACGCTTGGCCCGCGACCGCTCGAGGCAAAGATCATGTAGGCCGCGTTGGGAACGCGCGGGAACCAGACGGTCATGTTCGAGTAACCGGGCATTTGCTCCCGGGCCACATCAACAATCCGATCGAGCGGCAGGTCCTTGGCCTCGGGCGGAGACGTGCACAGCGTGGGCTTGGTAAACAGCTCGTAGGTGTCGGTCTTTTGCGCGACGTAGTTAAACGCGCCGCCCCAAGCATAGGTGTACATCATGCCGGTCAAGGCGATCACCAGCGCGATGAGCGCCACGTAAATCCCGCCGACCGAGTGCAGGTCGCGCAGAATCACGTAGGGATGCTTGCGCAACCGCGGCAGCCAGACGCCCCAGACCTGATTGCCCTTGCGCGGCCACCACAGGTACGTGCCGGTGACCAAGAGCACGATCGTCCAGCAGGTGACCAGCTCCACGAAGATCCGGCCCGTGGTGCCGATGAACAGTTGCCGATGGATCGTCAGGACGACGTCAAAAAAACCCTTCTGGTCGACGGAGCCCAGGTATTTTCCGCTGTACGGGTCGACGTAAGCATTTTCGAACTTGGTGCTGAACACGGCGAAAGAGGTCGCTCGCGTGGGATCGTCGTGGACGAGCAACTGCGCGAAACGCGAGTTCGGTGACACCGCCGCACGGACTGCCTCCAATTGTTCTTGATAGCTGACCCGCGGGCCCGTCGGCTCGACGACCATGATCTGCGGATAGATCAGCCGTTCCAGTTCGTCTTTGAAGATGTACAGCGCGCCGGTTGCGGCCACCACGATCAGCACCGGCGCCACAATCATGCCGGCATAAAAATGCCAGCGCCAGACGACACGATACAACCGGCTGCCGGCATTGGACTGCTCGGTGCCAGGCGGACGGGCGCCGCCGGAACCGTTGCCGCTGCGCGAGACGATGTCCGTACGCTCAAGCGAGGTGGTGCTCATGGGAAGTGCCTGCGGGGTGGGAGGGAACGCAGCAGGTAGGGCGGGCGGTTCGGCTGGCTGCTACTCCCCTTGGTCCGCCGCGGGCGTTCGTTCGCCACGCACCCGGCGATCAGTGAGTCGCACCAGCCGACTCCTGGTCATCCTACCGCCGGACGTGGTCCGATACCAGCAAATTGATCTGGTCCGCTGTCGGGGGGCGAATGCACTGCGCCGTTTGCCGGTGGTTCGCGAGCGAATCGAATTCGCCCGGCGTACGCCGACACATTACGGCGTCCACGATCAAATCGTGTCAGGGCCAGAGTCCGCCGCCACCAAGGCCCGGTCAATCGACCCGGCTGGTCTTAGTCTGCGGCAGCACGGGCCGCCCTGGAATGGTGGCGGCGGTGAACCAGCCGATCATCATCTCTTCCCAGGTCTGGTCGCCCCAACGCACCGGCTTGGTGGGATCAGGATTGGCCGGGTTGTCGGTCGAGTTATCATAGTGCGCCTCGCATGACAACACAGTGCCCTTGGGCATCAGCTTGGGCTCGGCCAGGATGTAGTCCAACTGCCAGTTGAAGTCCCATCGCGGCACGTCCAACAACGTCTCGCGCTTGCCATCGGGATACACCGCGTCATAGCGAAACGACTTGCCGCGCACGTGCATGTGCGGCGTGAGGCTCAACAACAACCGATCGTCGGGAAACTGATAGCGCGACGTGACCTTATAGTCATTCGAGCCAGGCGGAATCGAGAATGCGAAGTTCACCGCCCAGCCGCTATCCACACGCTGCGTAACCTCGCTGGCATCGCAGAAGATCAGACCCAGCGTGCTGAGGTCTTCTTGCGGTTTGCCGTTGGGCGTGTAGTGCATTTGCATGATGATCTTTGAGCCGGCGGGGATCAGCTTGGCGATGCCCTTGTCGGCCTGCCGCGGCGGCGAGCCGGGCGCATAGGCCGCCAAGAGCGAGCCCTTGAGCAACTCGACCTCTCCGCCCGGCGATTGCAAGAACACCAGGATGTGGTGCACAACCGAGCGGTTGCCGGGGCGGGCCTCGCTGGCGATCATCCACTTGTCTTCGGTGAACTTGGGATCGATCGTAAAATGCTGGTAATCGACCACGCCCTCGGCCGGCACTTTAAATGACTTCTTGGCCATTGGCAGCACGAGCTGCGGTTGCGGGATATTCCAGCCCTCGACAAACTGCCGCGGCTCGGGCAGATCCTGGGGGTCGCCCTCGGGGCAGCCATCGTCGACCCAGCGCACAATCTGTTCCTTTTCTTCGGGGGTCATCCGCGCGTCGTTGATGAACTTGCCGTGCTCGGGATCGGCGAACCAGGGGGGCATGCGTCCTTCGTTTACCACCTCGCGAATCGTCTCGCCCCAACCCAGCGCCTCGGCATAGCTGGTCAATGAGAACGGACCGATCTCGCCCGGCCGATGACACTCCACGCAGCGGTTCTGAAAGATCCGCGCGATCTGTTTCGAATAGGTCACGTCATTGCCAGACGGTTCGAGCTTGCGGCCGATGTGGCAGCCCACGGCGGCGACCTGTGGCTGGCTGACCGGTTTGCCGGCCAACAGCTCGTCGAGCGCTTCGGCCAGGTCGCGGCGCGGATTGACGGTCCTTTGCACGCCCGGCAAAAACTGGCCATCGATCCGGCCACGGTAGCGCACCGTGCGGGCCCGGTCCAGAACGAACACCTCGGGCGTGCGCTCGGCATTGAAACCATCGGCAACTTTGCTGTCAGGATCGATCAGCACCGGAAATGAAATCGAGTGATCGGCCGTGTACTTGGCGATCTCCTCGGCCGTGTCTTGCACGTTCGAGTCGATGCCGACGAAGCGGACTCCTTTGGCGGTGTAGTCGGCCGCCAGGGCGTTGAGCCTTGGGGCATACAACCGTGCCAGCGGGCATTCGGTGCCCAGAAAGACGACCGCGACCAGCTCGGCATCTTTCAGGTCGGCCAAACCATGGGGCTTGCCGGTCGAATCATTGAGGCGGAAGTCCGGCGCGGCCTGAGGGATCGGCGACGCGGCGGCGGCGGGCGTTTCAGCCGCGGGAGCTTCAGCCGCGGGCGTTTCAGCCGACGTCGCGACCAGGCACCCCAGCATCATTAAGAGTGCCGTCATTACGCCAGCCGTCGTCAGGCGAACTCCACGCATCGGTCTCTCTCCAAGCGATTGAATGTTCCGCATCAGGTCTCCCTGCACAACTCTACCCAGGTATCCACGGGCCGGTTTTGATGGCCCGGGTCGCCAATGCATTCTTTCGGGTCTGAGCCAACGGACAAGGACGCCGGGAATTTAGCCGGCAATTCCCCGCCAGAAGCCCGCAAATTCCGGGCCACCCGCCGCTAAGTGGTACCCACCCGGCCATGGTCGTGGCAAGGCCGATCCGGTCGAGGGGCGGATCTGTTGGCTCGGCCCCCGGCCAGACATTACAATTCGGGCACGCGTCGCTGCCCAGCGAAGCAGGTTGAGACCTCGGGGTTCTACCCGCCTCTTTCCGCCGCCATTATTGCCAGCAATTGGAGTCCCGCCATGGCCCGTGTCTCACGCCGCACGTTTTTGGCCCGCTCGGCCGCCGCCAGCACCGCGTTTGGTTTGTTCACCATCGCCGGCACCAAGGCCTCGGGCCGGGTGCTGGGCGCTAACGACACGATTCGCGTCGGCGTGGCCGGCATCCGTGGCCGCGGTCAGTCGCACATCGACGCCTTTGCCAACCAGCTCAAAAACGAGAACGTGCAGGTCACGTACCTGATCGACCCAGACACGCGGTTGTTCGACTCGCGCAAGTCCAAGGTTGCCCAGACCGGCGGCAACGACCCGCAAACCGTCACGGATATCCGCAAAGCGCTCGACGATCCAAACCTGGACGCGGTGAGCGTGGCGACCTGCAATCATTGGCACTCGCTGATCACGATCTGGGCCTGCCAGGCCGGCAAGGAAGTGTACGTCGAAAAGCCGATCAGCCACAACGTCTACGAAGGTCGCAAGTGCGTGGAGGCGGCCGCCAAGTATGGCCGCATCGTGCAGCACGGCACGCAGCAGCGCAGCAGCGACGAGCGGGCCAATGAAATCGCCGCGGTCCACTCGGGCAAGTACGGCAAGCTGCTGGTCTCCAAGGGCTATTGCTGCAAGCCGCGGTGGAGCATCGACACCAAGCCGACCGAAGCGGCGCCCACCGAGCTCGATTTCAATATCTGGCTCGGACCCGCGCCCGAGCAGGCATATCATGCCAACCTGGTGCCTTACAACTGGCATTGGTTTTGGGACACGGGCAACGGCGACATCGGCAACCAGGGCGTCCACGAAATGGACGTCGCACGGTGGGCCATCAAAGGGGCAACCTTGCCCAAGAGCGTCTGGAGCCTGGGCGGCCGGTTCGGCTATCAGGACCAGGGACAAACGCCCAATACCCAAATGGCGGTGTTCGATTACGGCGACGCGCTCTTGGTCTTTGAAGTCCGCGGCCTGGTCGGCGAGAAGAGCGGACTGCCCAACGTGGTCGAAAACGAGTACTACACCACCGAAGGCCTGATCAAGGACTTCAAGTTCTACAAGGACGGCAAGGGCGAAGGCGAACCGATCGCCAAGTTCGACACGCACGTCGCCCCGGGCGGACCGTTTGGCAGCTTCATCCGCGCCATTCGCAGTCGCAAACCGGCCGACAACAATGCCGACGCGGAAACGGCCCACTACTCGGCCGCGCTGTGCCACCTGGCGAACATCTCGTACCGCCTCGGCCACCAAGCCGGCTGGGACAAGGCCGCACAGACTTTGGACGATAACCAGCAAGTGAAGCAGACCTTTATGAACCTGCGGGGCAACCTCCGCACCATTGGCGCCATCCAGGACGAAACCCGGTACACGGTCGGCCAAAAGCTGGCGTTCGACCCGCAGGCCGAGCAGTTCACCGGCGAAGGGGCCGCTGCGGCCAACCCGTTGCTGACGCGGCCCTATCGGGCGCCGTTTGTGGTGCCAGATAAGGTCTAAGCGAGCCTCGGGGCTTTCCGCGACCCGTTCCCTGCGAGGCCCAACGTATTTACACGCTGGCATTTGGATGCTGGCTGAAGATATTTGGCGGTCCAAATAACGGGCGCGGGGGTTTAATAGGCGGGATTGCCTTCGCTCATTGCATCGGCAATGGTCGATGTATAATGCGGGGGCGCGAGCGGCCCATATAGCGCCGGCCCGACCGAGGCCGTGTGGCCAGGCACCAAACACTTCAAAGCTTGCTGGAGAAAACGGACATGCTCAATGTCATTACGGATCGCTTCAGCCGCGATTGCGAGGGATCGACCCGCCGCGAGTTTCTGAAGATTGGCGCGCTCGGCGCGGGCGCCCTCACACTGCCCGGTCTGTTGGCAGCACGGGCGCAAGCCAAGGCCGCGGGCCGCAAAGTAAAAGACACCTCCGTGGTCTGGATCTGGCTGGCCGGTGGTCCGACGCACGTCGAGACTTTCGATCCGCACATGCAGGCCCCGGTCGAATATCGCAGCACGACGGGCGAAGTGGCGACCAAGCTCCCCGGCGTGACCATCGGCGGCACCTTTCCCAAGATCGGCTCGGTGCTGGACAAGATGGCGATCGTCCGCAGCTTTGCCCACAACAACAGCGGGCACGTCGGCGGCACGCACTTCGTGATGACCGGCTACGACAATCGCACGATCGACAACGGCGGCCAACCCATTCGGCCTTCGCTCGGTTCGATCGTGGCTCGCGTCCGCGGCACCAACCATCCGATCACTGGCATGCCGACTTATGTCAGCATGAACCGCATCCGCGTTGATGGCCCGGCGTTTTTGGGCACGCCGTACGCCGCCTTTGACCCCAACGGTCAGGCGCTCAAAAACCTGTCGCTGGCGGTCACTGAAAAGCGCGTGGACGACCGCCGCGCCTTGCTGGCCAGTTTGGACAAGATGAACAGCGTCGTCGACCGCTCGGGCGCGATGGAAGGCATGGACCGATTTGAGGAGCAGGCCTTTAACCTCGTGCTGGGCGGCGCGCCGGAAGCGTTCAACCTCTCCAAAGAGAATCCCAAGACCGTGGCCCGCTATGGCAAGGGTGTGGGCGAGCAGTTGCTGCGTGCCCGGCGTCTCTGCGAGGCCGGTTGCGGCTTCGTCACGCTGCAATACAGCGGCTGGGACATGCACCGCGACATCAAGGCCAACATGCAGAAGCGCAGCCCCGAGCTGGATCGGGCTATCTCCGCATTTGTGCAGGACGTGCATCAGCGCGGGCTGAGCGACCAGATCCTGTTGGTCGTCACCGGCGAGTTCGGCCGCACGCCCAAGGTCAATCGCACGGCCGGCCGCGACCACTGGGCGCCCTTGAGCACGCTAGCCCTGTCCGGTGGCGGATTGAAGATGGGACAGGTCGTCGGCGAGTCGACCCCCAAGGGAGACGTGCCGCGCACCAAGCCGATTCGTCCGCAGGATCTAATGGCCACGGTCTTCCACGTGCTGGGCATCGACCCGCAAACGCAATTTATGAACAACGCGGGCCGGCCGACCTACATGCTCGAAGAGGGCCACCCGATCGAGGCCCTGGTCTAGTCACGCCTCATGCCGGCGGCAATGGTTTTTGCCGCGGGCTTGAAATGCTGTGCCGTCGTGGGCAGTTCGACCAGGCTCCGCTGAAAATCCTCACCTGGAGTTCGCACCCATGCCGCACCGTTCGCGCCTTGGTTTGTTCATCGCCGTCGCCTCGCTGACCGTCTTATCGCTCGCCATCTTGTCATTAACTGCCGCGCCCGCTGGCGCCGAGACCAACTGGACTCGCTGGGGCGGACCGGCCGGCGACAGCCACACAGCCGAGACCGAGCTGCCGCTGGAGTGGACCACCGACAACGTTCGCTGGAAGGCGGCGCTCGAAGGCTTTGGCCAGTCGATGCCCGTGGTCTGGGGCGACAAGATCTTTCTGACCACGGCGCTCGACGACGGCCGGCAGCGGGTGGTCTTCGCGCTCAATCGGGCCGACGGCAAGCCGCTGTGGCGGCACGTGGCCTGGACCGGCGAGCCCGAGAAATCGCACGTGATGAACGGCCATGCCTCGAGTACCTGCGCCACCAACGGCAAAGTCGTGGTGGCGTTCTTCGGCCGCGGCGGACTGCACGGCTACTCGCTCGATGGCAAGCATCTTTGGTCGCGCGACCTGGGCCAGTTCGATGGTCCCTGGGGCACGGCCGCCAGCCCGATCTTTTATGGCGACACCGTGATCCAGAACTGCGACAGCGAATCGCCCGAGTCGGCGCTCTTGGCGGTCAACGCCAACACGGGCGAGAAGGTCTGGAGCACGCCGCGGCAGGTCATTCGCGGCTGGAGCACGCCGATTGTGATCAACACCCCCGAGCGCGAAGAGCTGATCTTGAACAGCCACGAAGGGGTGCGCGGCTACGACCCTGCCTCGGGCCGCGAGTTGTGGTCGTGCCAAGGCTTTAACGGTCGCGGCGAGCCGGTGCCGGCGTTTGCCCATGGCAAGCTGTTCGTCGTGAACGGTCTGGCGGGCGACATTTACTCCGTGCGACCCGGCGGCTCGGGCGACGTCACGGCCACGCATCGCGAGTGGCACACGCCGCGCAAGGGAGGCCGCGACCTGCCGTCGCCGGTGGTCGTGGGCGATTACCTCTTGGCATGCAGCATGCCCGGCATCTTGTTCTGCTACGACTGCGCCACGGGCAAGGAGCTGTGGAAGGAACGGATCGGGCCAAAGTTCAGCGCCACGCCGCTGGTGTCCGGCAAGCGCGCCTACTTCACCAGCGAAGAGGGCGACACGATCGTGGTCGAGCCGGGCGACAAGATCAACATCGTCGCCAAGAGCAAGCTCCCCAGCGAAACCGCCGAACTCTTTCGCGCAGCGATCGTCCCCAACCAAGGCGAAATGCTGATCCGCTCGACAAAGTTTTTGTACTGCGTGGGGAAGTAGTGGCACGAGGGTCTCCTACTTCACGTAGTGCTCACGTCACTACGAGCGACCATTTAAACTGCTCGCAATCCGGTCCCGATTCTGCTGCGGCTGTCCTTCTCCCAGTATTGAACGCGGCTTTTCGGAGACCTTCGGATTAGCCTGACCCGCTATCCGAGACGCGGTCATTCAATGCTTGCGAGGTTTCTGCTAAGATAGTGGCTGGTCGCAACGTCACGACCGTGTAGTCGCCGACGTCCGCGCTCCGGTTTCTGACGCCGAGATCGTGGATCGCCGTTGACGCAACACTATTAGGCCCGGTGACCCGCAGCACGGACGCTGCGACTCTTCGATGTCCGATTGATTTTGGCACAAACCTCGATGGATTGGAGGGGAATATGGGTGGACCGGGAAGTGGAACCTGGTATCGGTGGCAGGGCCGCAAATCGACCGTCGAGGAATCGTTGGTCCTTGCCGTGGGCTACCTCACTCGGCGGCGACGATTGGTTGTTAGTCAAACCCTCACCTGGCGAAGTTCGCGAGGCCGCAAGGCGTCGATCTCATACACGGCTTCGTTTGGCGCAAATGCTAAGGTCGTGCTGAACTATTCCCGCGGCCGAAAAGCAATTCGGATCGAGGTCCCGTTTGTATTTCAACCAACAAGCTTTAACGGCGAACGAGTGTGGTTCACCTGCCCATTGATCGTGGGCGGCGTGGCCTGCAATCGCCGATGCGGGAAGCTCTACCTGCCTCCCGGGGCGCGATATTTCGGCTGCCGGAAGTGCCACGACCTGGCCTATCGCGGCTCCCATGAGGCCCATTGGCCGAAATGGCGTTACACTGGTAACGGCCGGTCCGTGGGACCTGGGTCGATTAGAGCTTCCAGGGCTCGACCACTTCGCCCGCTACGTCCGTCAGGCGGAAGTCGCGGCCTTGGAAGCGGTGGGTCAGCCGCAGGTGGTCGATACCGAACAGGTGCAGGAGCGTCGCCTGGAAGTCGTTGACGTGCACCGGGTCTTTCACCGGGGCCCAGCCGATCTCGTCGGTCTCGCCATAAACCTGGCCGCCCCGCACGCCGCCGCCGGCCATGAAGATGCTGAAGGCATAGGGGTGATGGTCGCGGCCGGTCACGCTCTCGCTGCCGCCCCGGTTCTCGCCCAGCGGCGTGCGGCCAAACTCGCTGGCCCAGACCACCAGCGTCTCGTCCAACAGGCCGCGCTGCTTGAGATCCTTGATCAGGGCCGCGATCGGTTGATCGGCCATTTCCGAGTTGAAAGGCAGCTCAGTGTCGAGGTTCGAGTGATGGTCCCACGAAGCGTGAATGATATTGACGAACCGCACGCCGCGCTCGACCATCCTCCGAGCCAGCAGGCAGTTGGTGGCAAACGAACGGAACTGACCCGGCCCGCCGCCGCGATGCGCCTTCAGGTCTGGCTCTTTGCGGTCGACGCCGTACAGGTCCTGCGTGGCCTGCGTCTCTCCGCTTAAGTCGATCAGCTCGGGCGCGGCCGACTGCATGCGAAACGCGAGCTCGTAGCTGGCTATGCGGTTAGCGATCTCCGGATCGTGCATCTGCTCGAGCCGCTGGCGATTGACCTGGGCCAACACGTCCAGACCTTTGCGCTGCAACGGGCTGGGCAGGCCGGCGGGATTCTGCAGGTTGAGCACCGTCTCGCCCGAGTTGCGAAACAGCACGCCCGAGTACACGCTGGGCAGAAATCCGCTCTGCCATAGCGACGCGCCGCCGCTGGAGCCGCGGCCGGCGGTGAGCACAATATAGCCGGGTAGGTTCTGCGATTCGCTGCCGAGCCCATAGGTCAACCACGAGCCCATGCACGGCAGGCCAAAGCTGGCGCGGCCGCACTGCATCAGCAACTGGCCCGGGTGATGGTTGAACTGATCGGTGTGCATGCTGCGGACCAACAGCAGGTCGTCAGCCACGCTGCCCAGGTGCGGGATCAGCTCCGACAGCTCCATGCCGCACTGGCCGTGCTTGGAGAATTTTCGCTTGGTGCCCAGGATCGTCGCGGTGTCCTTCTTCAGAAAGGCGAACCGCACGTTCTTGACCAGCGAGTCGGGCAGCTTCTGGCCATTTAGCTCGTTGAGCTTGGGTTTGGGGTCGAACAGGTCGGCCTGACTCGGCGCGCCTTCCATGAAGATGAAGATACAGTTCTTTGCCCGCGGCGCAAAGTGCGGGGCGCGGGGCGCCAGAGGATTAACGCCGACCGACGCGCCGCTGGCGCTATTCGCGCTCAGCAGACCGTCGCCGTCGAGCGCCGCAGCCAGTGCCAACCCACCCAGCCCACTGGCGGCGCTGGTCAGAAACTGCCGGCGCGTGTTCGAGATCGTCAGGTCGGGGTCAAATTCCATGGCCGGCACGTCCTTCATTCCCGCGTCAGAAATTCGTCGAGGTTGAGCATGATCCGCGCCGTGGCCGTCCAGGCCGCCACTTCTGCCGGCGCTGCGCCCGTGGCCGCTGCGCCGCCGCTCGGCCCATCGTCCACCAGCGACTTGACCTCCTCGCCGTGCTCGCCGTACCAGCGGCGACTGTCGGCTAAGAGCCCGGCAAACGCGGCCAGCTCGTCGCCGCTGGGCGGCCGGGCAATGCACCACCGCAGACCCTGCGCCAGCCGCTCCTGGTCGTCTTTGACCGGCGCCGCCAACAATCGCCGGGCAAGCGCGCGGGCGGCATCGACGAATGCGTCGTTGTTCAATGTCGTCAGCGCTTGCAGCGGGGTGTTGGAGGTCTGCCGCTCGAGGCAGGTCGTGTTGGCGTCGGGACAATCGAACGTGGTCAGCGTCGGGTGCGGAGCGGTTCGCTTGAAAAACGTGTACATCGCGCGGCGATAGCGGTCCTCGCCTTCGCTGGTCTTCCATTTGAAATTGTTGGCATAGCTCAGCTCGGCGATGCCCGGCGGTAACGGCGGAAAGACGCTCGGTCCGCCGATCTTCGGCGACAACAATCCGGCCACCGACAGCGACAGGTCGCGTACGATCTCGCCCTCGACCCGGTAACGATTCTGGCGATGCAGCCAATCGTTTAAGGGGTCGGCCTCGACCAACTCGGCGCGGACGGCCGACGACTGACGATATGCCGCGCTCGAGACGATCAGGCGGATCATCGCCTTGCGGCTCCAGCCGCGCGCCACGAGCTCGCTGGCCAGCCAATCCAGCAATTCGGGATGCGTCGGTCGCTCGCCGCGCACGCCAAAGTCGCCGGGGGTCTTCACGATGCCGCGGCCAAACAGGTTAGCCCACAGATGATTGACCGTCACCCGAGCGGTCAGCGGATGTCGCGGGTCGGTGAGCCAACGGGCCAGGTCCAAGCGATCGGCCGCTTCGCCGCGCGGTTGCAAAGGGGGCAGGGCGGCGAGCGTGCCCGGTCGAACCTCGGCATCGGGCTGCAAGAAATCGCCGCGGTGCAGGATGTGGCTCGCGCGCCGCTTGTCGTTACGTTCGGCCAATACCCGCACCCGCATCTCGGGCCGCGCGGCCAATCTTTCGCGTTGCTTCTGGATGTCGTCGGCCAACTCGCGCGACTGCTTGTCCTGCGACACGCGATAGTCCACCAGCACGATGGTTTGCTCGGCCGTGCGCATCTCGGGTTTAATCGCCAGTATGTCGCGCACGTTCTTCGGCAGACCGAACAGCGGGTCGCGACCGGTGACCGCCGACACGCGGAACCGACCGAGCGTGTGCTTGAGGCCGTGATTCTGACTGAGCACCAGTTGCAGCCAGGGGGTCTGCTCGCCGCGAATCGGCTCCTTGGCCATGAGGACGATCGCGTGGTCGCGCCCTTCCTGCGATCCGACCGCCCAGCCCGTCGGCTCCTTGCCGTCGAACGCATTGGCCGGCGGAAATCCGCCTTGCGAGAAGTCCGCTTCGGCCGCGGCGATTTTCACGCGGTGGTCGTCTTTAAATTCACGCGTGGGCGCGGCGAACGCGCGAAACTCGCTGAGCACGAAGTTGCCGTGCTCGGTCCGTCCCGGGCCATGTCCGCCCAGGCTCGGGTGCGCCAGCACCTCAATGCGAAAGCCGGTCACCTCGGCCAGGTCGCTGCGGGCCGTGATCGTGTACTTGTCGACCTCGGGTGTCTTACCGGTAACCAGGTACGAACCATCTGAAAACTGCTTGAACTCGGCGCCCGCGCTGCTCTCGACCGCAACCAGCTCGACCGGATGAAACTGCAAGGGCGCTGACCCGCTGCCCTTGAGCTCCGACTCCCACTCGGGCACCCCGGCCGCCAACTCCGCCCGGGTCTTTTCCAGTTTCGGCGTCAGCTCCCTCAGTTTGCGCTCGGCCGCTGCGCGCTCGGCGTCCCACTTCACCAAGGCCTCGCCGGCCAGCGGCGCGTCGCCGTCGGTCTCGTCGGCGTTGTTGAAGAACGCAAATAGCCGGTAGTACTCCTCGTGCGAGATCGGGTCGTACTTGTGCGTGTGACACTGGGCACAGCCCACGGTCAGGCCCAACCACACACTGCCGGTCGTGGCCACGCGGTCAAATATCGCCTCGACCCGAAACTGCTCCTGGTCGGCGCCCCCCTCGGTGTTGGTGAGCGTCTGACGATGAAAGGCGGTGGCCAGCCGCGTGAGCGGAGTGGCGCCGTCCACCAGGTCGCCCGCCAGTTGCTCGATCGTGAACCGATCCAGCGGCAGGTCCGAGTTGACCGCGTCGATCACCCAATCGCGATAACGCCAGGCATCGGGCCGGGCGTTGTCCTTTTCGTAACCGTCTGAGTCGGCATAGCGGGCCATGTCCAGCCAGTGCCGGCCCCAACGCTCGCCGAAGTGGGGCGAGTCGAGCAATCGATCCACCAATCGTTCGTAGGCGTCCGGCGCAATGTCGCCGACAAACGCGTCGACCTCGGCCAGGGTCGGCGGCAGGCCGATCAGGTCGTAACTCAACCGCTTGATGAGCGTGTAGCGGTCGGCCTCTGGAGAAGGCGCCACGCCCCGCGCTTCCAGCGGCGCCAGCACAAAGCGATCGATCGGAGTCCGGGCCCAACCGCCGTCTTTCACTGCCGGTGGCTCCGGCCGCGCGACCGGCTGAAACGACCAGTGGCTCGACCCCGCCACGCTCTCGGGCCAGGGAGCGCCGGCATCGATCCAGGCCGCGATCCGCGCGACCTGTTCGGCCGACAAAGCTTTGCTCGTCGGACCCGGCGGCGGCATCCGCTCATCGTCGGCGGCCGAAACCCGGTGCACTAGCTCGCTGGTCTTGCTCGAGCCCGCCACGAACAGCGGTCCGGTGTCGCCCCCCTTAAACACCGCCGCCCGCTGGTCCAACCGCAGACCAGACTCCTGCTTGTCCGGACCGTGGCACTGATAACAGAGCTCGGCAAAGATCGGCGCGACGTCGCGAGCAAAGTCGACCGCCTCGGCCGCCGCGACTCGCTGCGCAAAGACCATGCCGTGCAGGGCAACCGCCGAGTAAACCGCCACGACCATCGCCGCCAACGGCGACCACCGGCTCAAGCTCACGACACGTTGCAGCATCCGCTCGGCCACCGCACGCCTCCGGAAGGTCTTCTCTGAGCCGACTCCCGACCCATCAACGCCAGCTAGTAGGATACCTACCGGCGCGGCGTTGGGCAAAGCAGCGAAAGCGCGTGGGAGGGCGAGGCTCCCGCCGAGCCTAGAAGCGCAGCCGGCAGGGTGGCCCAGACGACTTGTCGTCTGGGTACCGCAGGTACAAGAGGTTGCACGCGCATCAGACGTCGCCACTTGATTGGCGCGAGCTGCCGTGGATCAGCCAGAGCTTCGCCCTCCCGACGAGCGGCGCTCTCACTAAAAACACGGTTCCTGCGACCTATCGCTTGTTCGCCTTGGCCACGTCGTGCGATTGCACTGCGTAGTCCAGCACCACGACCGGGTCGGGGCTCACGGGCACCAGCTCCGGTTGGCGAGCGGTCTCTTGCAGGTGCGTCACCAGCAGGTCGGTCAGCCGCTTGACCGTGGCTGCGTGGGCCGGATCGGCGGCCAGGTTGTGCAACTCGGCGGCGTCGGCGTGCAAGTCATAGAGCCGAAACTGATGCGGCCTAAGCGGACGGCCCGTGTCGTAGCCGTCGGTGCGCCGCTGCGCGCCGCGCTCGTAAATGAGCTTCCAGTCGGCGTCGCGAATCATCACCTCGTCGTTCTGCGCATACTCCACCACCACGTGGTCCCGGTGCTTGGTGGTCGTGGCCTTGAGCAGCGGCAGCATGCTCTTGCCTTGCAGCGGCGCGGTGACGTCGAAACCGCACAACTCGTGAATCGTCGGAGCCAGGTCCACCAGCTCCACCAGCGCGCGGGTGCTGCGGCCTGCGGCGATCCGGCCGGGAAAGCGAATGACCAGCGGCACCCGCACCGCCTCTTCGTAGCTGCAATGCTTTTCAAAGCGGCCGTGCTCGCCAAGCATATAACCGTGGTCACCCAGGTAGATCACGATCGTGTCCTGGGCGTGGCCCGAACGTTCGAGTGCTGAGAGCACGCGACCGACGCAGGCGTCCATGTATTCGACCGAGGTGTAGTAGGCCGCCTGGATGCCGCGCTTCTCGGTGTCGCTCAGTTCGCGAAAGATCTCGGGTATCTGGTCGTCGTCTTCCGGTCCGACCTCGGGCGCGGTGAACTCGTCGGCCGAGTGACGGTCGCGATACTCCAGCGGAAATCGATAGGGCGAGTGCGGCTCGTAAAAACTGACCATCAAGAAAAACGGCTTGGCCCGCGGCCCAGCCAGATACTCATCGGCCTGGTGCGCAAAGAAGCTGCCGTCCAGCTGCGCGTCGGTCTGGTCCACCGGCAGGCAAGCGCTGTTGAGCCAGACCCGCGCCGGGTCCTTAAACGGTCGCCAGGGCGGTTGAAAGGCGACATCCGCGGGCGGCGGCGTCACCGGCTGACGCTTTAGCCAGGCGCGGTGCTCGGGCGTGTCCACTCGCAGGTCGAAGCCGTGCTTCAGGTCGCTGTTGAAGTGCATCTTGCCGATCGACGCCGTGTCGTAACCGGCCAGACGATAGGTCTCGGCCAGCGTGACCTCGCTCTCGGGCAAGGCGGTCTGCAACTGCGTTACGCCGATCGAGCGCGGATAGCGGCCGGTCAAAAACGACTGCCGTGAGGCGGTGCAGACGGGCGAGTTGCAATAGGCCCGATCAAAGCGAATGCCCTCGGCCGCCAGCCGATCGATATTGGGCGTCCGCACGATCGAGTTGCCATAGGCCCCGGTGACGTAGGCCGCATGATCGTCGGCACAGATCACCAACACATTCGGCGGCCGGCCAAACGCGTCAGACCCGTCCAGCCAACCGCAGGCAACAAGCAGAGCAAAGCAGGTGAGCAGGCGAGGCATGGGGAAGATAGGGACCAGGGACCAGGGATTAGGGGCCGGGGATTAGGGGCCAGTCGAAAGTTGTTAGTTGCTGGTTCTTAGTTGCTGGTTAGATCGCATCCTCTTCTCTCGTCCCTGGTCCCTGGTCCCTAGCCCCTGGTCCCTAGTTCCTCACTCAATAAACCTCTTCACCAAGATGCCGCGGTCAATATTATGATCCTTGCCGGGCTCGAAGCCGACGGGGATGGAGCGGTCGTAGATATAGAAACCGCGGCGGCGTTTGACCTCGCCCGTGTCGCTGCCCAGCTCGGCGCCGTACTGGTAGCCATCGGGATGTGCCGCGTCAACGCCCGCCAGGTTCGGCGTGGCCTCAAAGTATCCGACCGTGATCCAAACGGCATAAACATTAGACCGCGTGGTGACCAGGTTGCTGATTTTTTGCAACGGCTGGAAGCGGAAGTAGGCGCTGCGGTCGGGATTCGCGTACGTCGGCGAGTTGGCGAAGCCGGCAAGGCTACTGAACAGCGGCTTATCCAAGCCGAGCTTTGGCCGCATCAGGGTTACATCGGCCTCGTTGGGCGGCGTCGGGGTTACATTCGGCAGAGTGAATGCAGCACCACCCGCCGAACGAAACGGATTCGAAAACACCGAGGGTCGATTTGAATCGAACGTGAGCACATTCGTCCCGCCAGTCGTGTACCCTCGCCGACTTTCGACGATCGATTGCCAATTGGGGAAGGTGGGCTCAGCAGGCGTGGCCTGTGCGCCATTGAGGATTGCATTCCAAGCAGGGCTAGTTGGCGCACCGACCTGTGCGTTCATCGTGTTGATGTTGATCCGACCCGGCTCGCGATAGTTAGAGACGCGATTAAAGGGAGGGTGGTACTGCGAAGCAAGGAGCTCTTCGCGCGGTTGCGTTGGCAGGAAGGTCGCATAGCGCTGCGGATTCAGCATCGTCTCGGTGCCAATAAACCGCGATGGCACGTGAACGTAGTCGAGGATGCGATAGAGATACGACGCCTTCGCTGGCCCAGCAGCGTCGGCCGTCATAAAGAAATTGAAGAGGTGGCCGAACGGAGCCTGAAACGCCCCAGTTCCAGGCGCATACGGTGACATTCCAGAATCCGTGCTGAATCGCCGCATCAACTCCTCAGCAGAAGTGGCGGGCACCATCATCAGCTCATGCGCGCCGACATACGGCCGATTGTTCCAGGTCAGCCAGGGGAATGGGTGCTGCGTCCCTTGCGTTGGATCAGGCGCATTGGCATAGGCCTGATTTGCAGGCACCATCGTTGTCGGCGCACCTCCTGCCCATGGCCTCCCGAGCGATCGATTCAAGAATCCCAGCGACTGATAGATGTTGAAGTCGAATACAGCAATAGGCGGCGTCACATTGCGGGGCGACGTGGGATACGCCGGGCTCAAAACGTCGGTCTCGTTCAACAGATTCCAGAAATTGGAATTCATCGTCGGAACGAGCGAACTTCGCTCACGACTTCCAACTTTCAATGTCGTCAGTGCAGCGGCCGTCCCATCATCAGGATCGGGTGCGGGTGGAGTTGCCTGTCCGTTAAACACGGCGAGATCGATGGCTTGCCAATCGACGGTGATATACGGGTTGGCGACCGCATCAAACGCAATCAGAGGATTCGCCAGGCGTTGCAGCAAAGCGTTTTTGAAATTCGAACGCACACCCGTGGTGTAACCCGCTAGCACAAGCGGTGCATTGGGGATCGTTACAGGACCATCATTGCTGCCGTCTAAAGGCTTGTCGAGCGGTGCGGGGTATGTGTCAGTCTCACCGGTAGGACCAGGCATGGTCGGAGTCTGGTAGTACGTGTTCGCAATGTAAACCCCGAGGTTCCATTGCGGCATCGGCTCGGACACGTTGAGCCCTATCGGAGAGCCGCCCCATCCTGTGGGAGGCATCGCCAACGAGCAAATGATCGGCAGCGCCGGATACGAACTCGATGAATTCGGACCACCGGCATTCGCCGGCGTGTAGTTAAAAGGACCCTGCGCGGATAGGTTGAACGAAAAAGTCTGTGGCGCCGCTAGACCATTAGCCAGCCCGACGTAGGTCGTCGGTCGAGGCCCGACGACTGCGTATTGGCCAGGACTCAGCCCGGCGGGTGAGAAGCCGCCTGTGTTGCAAAAACTGATATCCTTTTCGGCCTGGGGGATATTCGGGATACCATTCGTAAACCAAACGACTCGTTCGGCGGTGACAGGGCCCGGAGCCGTGGTATCGAACACGCTGCCCGGCGAAACTCCCGCAACCGGCACCGGATCGAAATTCGAAGTATCCGGCCGGGACCCCGCCGCGCTGGGATGGAGCCGCTGCATGAGGTTGTTTGCCGGCGATGCCGTTGTGCTGGAAGTAATCACCACTCGCCAGACCGGGTACTGATAGCCGCCACCTGCGAGCGCTAACTTTGCAAGGTCTAGTTTCCAGACGCCGGCGGTGTTCGTGTACAGATCGCCGGAGCGTGCGGCCGCAACCGAATTGTTTCCATTGCCGGTGCAGTAGAGCTCAAGAAACAGCGACCCCTGCGGGACGCGGACCTGATCGTAGTCCTTGTCTTTCATCATCGGATCGTCAGTTTTTTTGTCGGTGTTCGTGTCGTCGACGCGGCGATCATGAAACGCCAGCGTCTCCGTCAGGACCACTTCCGGCGCTTCGCAGCCCCAGACGATTCGCCTATCCGGATACATGCCCGGATTTGAATCATCCGGACTGCCGTACCCCACCACGCCATCCACGCTCCAACCGTTGAACGGATTCACGTCATACTCAAACGGCGTCATGATCCCGTCGGAATCGCGGAAGTCGACCACGTTGATCGCCCACTGAGCAATGCGGCGAGCTGTCAGTTCGGCATAGTTCGGCGGGATTGTCTCCGTTGACCAAGCAAAACCCTGATCGGTCAGCAACATCATCATCACGTAGAGATACTTCGCGTACTGCTGACGGGCGTACATCTCCGCGTTTGCTTGCGCAGGGTTGGTGTTGATCGATCCGTCGTTGTTCAAGTCAAGAGTTGTGGATGCTGAAGTCCCGCCAAAAGTAGTCGCCTCGCTGTTCGTTACGTATTCGTCGGCTTCATCGACAGCTCCGTTTGTGTTGTCATCTAGTCCGTTGCCGAGCGGCCGATTCAAGTCAAACTTCTGTCCCGCGATCACCTCGGGCGGCAGCATTTGCTGAATCGCCTGGTTGACGTTTCCTGTATAGCCACGCTGAGTGAGCCGCGCGATGAGCAGGTCCACGATCCCGACCGTTGGCACGACGGTATTAGGAAGAGGACCTGCGGTATTCTGACCTCTCATCAGCGCCGCCATGTCGCGCGTCGGCAGCACACTGGGGCTGGGCAAATCGAAACTATCGGTCGTGACCATCTGCGCGAGCTCGGGTCGAATTGCTCCGCCCGGATTGACTAAGTAGCGCAAGCGGTCGGGCAGCCCGGTCGCGTCCAGGTCGTATTGCCGCAAGATCCGTTCGAGCTCCGTGGCCGTGAATGCATTGTCCCCCCAGTTACTGGGAGAGACGGTCGACGCCCGAGCACGGTTGCGCGACAGATTGAACGAATACGGGTTGTTCGGAAACTCGTTGTCCGCCGTCGCCAGAATGTCCGACGTGCCCGAGGCCAAGCGGGCAAAGGAATAGAGCGGCTGGCCTGCATAGTCGATGCCAAGCAATGCGCGGCCGGCAAAGTCCGGCGGCGAGCCAAAAACCGACAACGGCGAAGTGTAATAGTTGTAGCTATAGGGTGGCGACGTGCCGCCGGCGATTGGCAGCGCAAAATTCGAGATCCGCTCAAGCTTGCTGTCACCGCTGACACTGCCCGGCTGAGTGCCTGGCAATGCCCCGCCGGCCATCATGTAGTCGCCATAGCGCCCTTCGTAGATCACTCCGCCGACGGTCATGCCATTGTAGAAATTTCGGCAGTCGTTGATGCTCGGAAACAGATTTACATCAATCGCGTTTAAATTGATCTCCGCCGGGCCATAACCCATGCCGCGCGCCGGAATTGGCACATTGGCCGGGGGACCCGTGGACTTAAACAGGTAAGCTACCGCCTTGTTGGGACCGGTTGCCCCCACGGTATAGTAGCTATCCTGCGCCTGAATCGGATTTCCGTGCGCGTTGACGTTCAAGCGGCCGTCGAGATCGGTGCAATGGATCGCCGCCAGCGGCTTGAAGCGACGACCGTCGGCCGCGGTTTGAATCGGCAAACCGACGTCGATCCAAATGCTGTCGGTTACGCCGTCGCCGTCGTTGTCGACGTCCCACGGCCCGTTGATCGGGTCGAACTGACCGAGCGCGTTGCTGCCCGTGAAGGCCGGATGATCGGGAGTGACCCCCGGCGCCAGCCCCGTTGTCGGGCCGAACGGTCGCAGGATCGAACGGCGGGCGATCTCAAGCGAGATTCTTCCGCCAACCGCATTTGTCTTTAAATGGTTGATGAGATCCTGACGGTGAAAGGACGGCAGGATGGTGTTCGGGTTGACGATGGGGCCAATCGGCAAATAAGCCAGGTGCATGTTCTGCGCGTCGGCGACGTCGTAGTCTTCATCCGGTCCGCCCAGGCCGCCAAACGCGGGATACGTGGCGGGCGGAGCCGGAATCGTTGGAAACAATTTGGGATTCGGCAGCAAGGCCTCGTAGCTGTTCGTTACCGAATTCTGTGCGTTCAGAAGTGTGGGGATCGTGGCCGAGGTTGGATCGGCGTTGGGGTTGAAGCCGAATCCGGCGCCGTTAAACGGCCGGCCATTGATGACGAAGCTCTGCCCGCTCCAATTGGCGAACACCAGCGCATTGGGATCGGATACGTCCAGCGGCATCACGCGGATCAGATAACTCCCTCCGCTGTAACCCCAGCCGACGATCCGCATGCTGGTGTTCTTGGCCGCTCCGCTGGTGATGGTGAGCACGCAGCCGTTGTAATAGCCCGTGGCTTGCGTCTGGACAGACGTTGGATAGATTTGGCCCGGCAGTCGGTTGAGCGTGGGGGTGACGATGTCGTAGAACTGAGTAACGCCCGCGCCCGAAGAAACCTGCGCCGGGCTCGCTCCGATTGTGCCCGTCACCCCGTCCAGCCCATAGATATCTGCCAGCAGACTATGTCGGAAGAGGCTGGACTTGGGGTCGTTGGTGTCGCGGACCAGTTGGCTGAAGACTTCGTCGACCTGGCGTTGCGGGTCGTCGCCCGATTGTTCGGCACGGCCGGCGGCGCGCGAGGTGCGACGATACTGGCCCGCCACCAGCACAAACGTCACCGCGATCATCGCGAACAGCACCAGCAGGCTCAGCACGACCAACAGCAGCACGCCGCGCCGGCGGAGGCGGCGAGTGGCTAGTGAGTGGTCAGTGGGCAGTGGGCAGTGGGCAGTGCGGAGGGACCAGGGACCTGGGGCCAGGGGCTCGGCGCATGCATCCGCCGGCGCCCCGTAGCGTGGCTGTTCGTCACTAGCCACTGACCACTGGCCACTGACCACTCGCCTGTTCTCAGGCTTGGGCAATTCGCACATGATTACCAACCTCTTTGTTCCGTATCTCGCGCCCGCCGCTTGCCCCGCGACGGGCGGATGTTTTGTTAGTGGCTAGTAGATAGCGGCTAGAACGGGGACAAAACACCAGCTTGTGATCCAACTAACAACTAGCAACTAGCAACCATTCATTCAAAATCCAACCGCATATGCTTTTCGTAGACCGCAATAATGTTGTCGAACAGAAAGACATCGGGCCATAGATTCAATGCCGCGCCCGGCGCGGGGATCGCGCTCCAATCGGCGCCCGCCAGCGTCACCGACTGGATCGTGGTCACGCCGGACGGCAACGTCATGCCGGTCGGGATCGTGGTGGTCACGACGTCGGCCGCGATCACGCGATACCAATTGAAGAACTTCTGGCCCGCGGCATTGGCGCCGGCCATCATCAGCCATTGCCCTGGCTTCACTGGCTTGGCCGGATTGTTCAACACCACCTCGCCGCCGCCCAGCGAAGGAACCGTTGGGCTGCCGGCCGGAAAGAACACAGCCTTGGTATTCGTCTCGGCCGTCAGTGGATTTGCCAGGTCGCGCTTGTAGTACACCGCGACCGAAACGGTCATCGGCGCATTCAGGCTCGTCGCCGTCGGGTCGGGCACAATCGTCGCCAGCCACGAATAGTCGCCCGTGCCGAGCCGCTTGAGCCCGCTTCCACCCGCCTTACTAACTGGGAGCGTGCCGCCCGTGGAAACAAATAGCATTTGCTCGGGCGAGCCGTCCTTCAGCGTCGTATTCGGCTGAAACGCCAGATCGTCGGCATTTCGAAAGATGCTGTCAGCCAGCGCAAAGCGATCGGCCGCGTTACCGGGCTGCGGCATCGGATAGATGCGAGTTAGATAGAGGCCTGGCGGGGGACCCGGGTTGTAATAAGGGAAATACTGACCGAATGTCGTCGACGCGGTCAGACCGAGCGGGTCGATGGCGACATATGGCAGCGGCGATGGGCCGCTGGCGAGGTTGAACGGATTGGCCGGGCTAGATGGCTGGTAGACGGCCGTGTTCGTTGTATCCACCCACCGCTCCGGCTCCATAAACTCGCGAATCTTCAAATCGCGAAATGCCGCGCGGCCCACCGAAGTGGCGTGGTCGACCTTGGTGCCTTGCAGGATCTCGTGCCGGCCGGCGGGGATCATCGCCGCCACACCCATCAGGCCGACCAGCAGGATGCCCATCGAGAACAGCACTTCCAGCAGGCTGACGCCGCGCCGCCGGAGGCGAGGAGGAGTTGTTGTCGGTTGCTGGTTGTTAGTTGTTGGTTGAACTACGAGGCCTAGCCACTGGCCCCTGGTCCCTGGTCCCTCTTCTTTAGCCTGAAGCCTAAAGCCTAAGGCCTGTAGCCTGTTCCCCTTCATCACTGTCCTCCAATGCCCTGAGCCGACTGGGCGAACGCGCGGGCTAACGTGACGTCGGGCAGAGTCGGAAGAGTCACCGGCGGGATCGCCCGCACTTCGGAGGTAGTGACCAGGCCGGTTTGATAGCCGATCGTGATCCAACGATTCTCCAGGTACAGATTCTTAGGATTGGTCGGACTGTTGTCGTTGATGTTCTCGTCCTGGCCGCTCTTGGCAACGTCTGCCATCAGTTCGCGGCGGCCAAGCAGCAGGTAAATCGGGCCGATCGGGCGAGAAAGCGCGGGCGCTGCCAAATAACTGACCGATCCGCCCGGAGTGAACACGATCACCGGGTTAAACGGCACCGGAGGCGTTGTCGGCCAGTTCGCCACGGGAATGGTGGTGTCGCCCCAGATGGGACTTGGCGCGGACCCGGAAAACATCAGGTCAATGACAATGCTGTCTGGCAGTTGCAGCGGCGCGGCGCTGGACCGCACCGGCTGACGGAGGATCTGATAGGGCACGCTCGGCGAGGCGACGTTCCAGGGCAGACGAGTGGCCGCAGTTGGGTTTGGAAATGCAGCTATCAGGGTTGTCGGGGTAACGGACGTGATCGTGTAGAACGGGCCCTGGTAGTTGAGCTGGATCTGGTCTTGCACTCTGACGAGCGCGGCGTTGAACCCGTTCTGCATGGTCAGCGTCACCGTGGCGCCGGATGCGACAGGCCTGCAAGTCGACTGCGCGCTTTCGCCCGAATACGGCGGCGGCACCTCGACATACGATAGGCTGATTGCATAGGGCCGGCCTTCGAAACGTTCGAGCATCACTCCCACGTCGCGATTGTTCTGGATCGCACGAGCTCGCGCGCCGGAGATATACGAGCTGGCCAGCCGGGCGGCCTCGCGCATGCGGCGGTTTTGCAGGGCCGGGGCCATCATCGGAATGGCCGCGGCCGTGACCATCAGCAGGATCAGCATCACGACCAGCAGCTCCAACAGCGTGACGCCGCGCGGGGCGCGCGGGCACGCTGTAGCCGGGCGCGGCGCCATCTGACGCTGTGAGCCCGGTGCACCGCTGCAAACTGTGATTGTGTGCTGGATCATGGTCGCGAGTCGTTTACCTGGTTCCGATCAGGTGATTGTGAATGTTGTCCTGCCAGGCACTGGGTACGTAGTTCTTTTCGTTCGGGTCGTTGCGGGCTGTTCCCAGGAAGCACGTGAGGCCAGTGGTTGGGTCAGTGTCTGACCATGCCGGGTTCAGAAATACCGGACCAACCGAATAGCGAAGGACTCCAGTGACTGCACCAAAATCAGTCAGGATGCTATAGCACTTGTCTGGGCCGGCTGAATAAACCAGCGGATACACAGCAAACGATGGCGCGTCTGTGGGCGCCCTCTTTGCCAGGCCCGGGTTGAAGGGGTCCGGGTTCATGATGACCGCTTCGCCAGTAAACGTGGGCGGCGGCGGACTGCTCGGCACGGCAATCGTCGCTGCCGGGCTTGCGTAGGTGTAGCCCGAAATCCTGGCGATGAACGCTGGGTCAAGCATCCCCGGTTGCGCCGGCTGCATTCCCATGGCGACTTGCGAGGGCTTCATGGTAATGACCGCGCCGCCGACAAACGAGTTTAGAACAGGTGGCAAGCTAGGCGACGTGATCGTGACCGGGCCAGCGCCCGACGCCGGACCGCGGCCGACGATCTGGAGTTCCGAAAACTGGAATCCAGTCGGCCACCGCAAGAACTTAATGGGCTGCCCCCAGGCGTCAACTAGCTCTGGCGCGCCGTCTCCATCTACGTCGCCGATGTCGGCGCCTTTGAACACGTCCCGGCTTTCGGCATCATCCGGCACTGACGCCATGACGATTAAGTAAAGGCATTCAGCGCTGGCGTGCACTCCAGTCGGAGGAGTCGCGAGCGAATTGTACCTACGCAAGTATCCCTGGCTGACAGCAGGTCGTGCGATGGGAAAGTTTGTGAACACGGCGGGCGGGTCAACAACGTCACTCCAGCGGTCCGGCAACTCCATGCGCATCAGGTCGCGGAGCGCACACAGTTTCAAGTAGTTGCGATTCAGGTAGACATCTGGCGTGCCATTGTTGTTGTAGTCGGTGTACTCGCCCGGGTCGGCGGTTCCGTTGCCGTTCCCGTCGATCACTTCGCCCGGGTCTGGGGTGTTGTTTCCGTTGTGGTCGACATATTCGCCGGGTTGCGCGGTGCCGTTGCCGTTCAGGTCCGTGAAGCCGGCTTCGCCAGGGTTTGGTATGCCGTCCATATTCGAGTCGATGAAATCGCCGGCCGTGCACAAGCCGTCGTTGTTGACGTCGACCCACTCATCGCGGGGGAAATTCCCAGGGATGCGGCGAGTCTGGTAGCTTTCCCAACGGGCTTTGATGATCGCGTCGATCTTGGCGATCATCGCCCGCGTTTTTGCCACCTTGGCCGCTTCGCCGGCGCCGTAGAGGGCCATCAGCATCATCGAGGCCATGATCGCGATAATGCTGACCGTGATCAGCAGCTCGATCAGCGTGAAGCCGCGCGGGCGGCGCAGGGCGGACGACGGCAGGGCACCGGGCTCACAGAGCCCGGCTACAGGGCGATCGCAATCAAATTGGCTGCGGCGGCCGGTCATGGCTTGGCGTCTCCCAGCCGGGCCTTGTCGCAGAAGTTCGTCACGTTGTCGTCTTCGGACAAGTCGGGGCTATAGCCAATTCCGGCGGGATACAAATGCCAGGAAGCAGCCGCCGCGCTATTTCCATAAATCCCATCCATGCCGGAACTGACGATCTGATACGATTCCAGATTCATCCACTCGTCGGGCGGAAAGGCAGCGGTATTGTTGTTGTCGACGTCGCGACAGTACACCGTCGCAACTCCGGCACTCACAATCTTCCCGCCCGAAACCGGATCGAAAAGATAACTGGCCGCATCAAAGGAATAGGGAGCAGCATACGTCGGGCTGAAAGCACCCGTTTCGAAGTACAGGTACGGCGCGTTGTTCTTGACCCCGGGCGGAACGTAGGACATGGCATTGACGGCGCCTGACGGATTCAGGTTCTTGAGTCGTGCCTTGTCGAAATCGAAGAACGGCGTCCGGGCAACTTTGACACCGGGCGCTGGTACTGCCCCGGCGACGATCTGCTCGTCGTTGGCAGTGAGAAATGGATTCGTCACGTCCGGCCCAAACCCGCGCAGCCAGAACACCAGAGCTTGATCAGGCCGCGTGTAGTTGGGATCGAGTCCGGCCTTAGCGAGATCGTTCGCCAGATTACCGAGGTTGTAGCGCGGAAACGCCCTCGCAATGTGGGCCCGCAAAGCTTGATTCGTCGCTGGGGTGTACAGCGCGCACGGCGGATAGCTCCCGTATTTCTCCTTGTAGCCTTTGAACGCCGCGTCGAGGTTGTCGACCTCGACTTTGATCCGCGTTTGCTTGGCTGAGTCCAGGGCCCGCATCACGCCCACGCTGACCAATGCGGCCAGCATGGCGATGATCGCGATCACGACCAGCAGCTCGGTGAGTGTGAAGGCGGCGCGATTTTGGATTTTTGATTGCCGATTTTGGATTCGTGTGGAACGATTCGGCGCGGCGGAATTCTTCGGCCCCTGGCCCCCGGCCCCTGGTCCCTCTTCACTAACCACTGACCACTGACCACTGACCACTGCCAACCGATCACCAACAACCATTTTGCTATCCATCGTTCAGTTCCTTCTCGGCAAAGTTCTCTTAGCCTGGGTTCTCTTGGCTCGCGATGCATCGCTTAAGCGCACGATTTGCGCGGGCGTCGCCGCCAGGGTGTCTGTTCGGACGAATTCTGCCGGCTAGCTCAAATCGGTGATGAGCTTGACCAGCGGCATGAATAGCGCAATGACAATGAAACCGACTGCCCCGCCCAGAAAAATAATCAACAGTGGCTCCATCAGGCTGACCAGACTTTCGGTCAGCACCGACACCTCTTCGTCGAAGGTGTCGGCCACCTTGTAGAGCATGGTGTCCAGTTCGCCCGTCTCCTCGCCGACGTCGACCATGTTGACCGTCAGGTCGTCGACCACGCGAGAGTTCATGCGGCCCATGTACAGCAATAGCCCGATCGGTCCGGCGCAGAAGAAGCACCAGAAGAAGGCGGCAAACGGATGAAAGCTCATCTTGGAGTACTCTTTCATCGGCTTGGCGATGCTCTCGCCCTCGCGAATCGACTCAGAGATTTTGGAGAACATGTACTCGAAGACCGAGTTTCCGGCGGTCTCGCGGGTAATGTTCAGCGCCTCGAGAATCGGCACGCCGCTGGTGACCAGCGTGCCCAGGGTGCGCGTGGTCCGCGCCAAGATATTCTTCTCGACAAGGGGGCCGAAGATCGGCATCTTCAAGAGGAACATGTCCCAGCCCACGCGGCCGTGCTTGAACTTGCGGAGTAACTTAATGAACAGCCACAAGCTGATCGGAATGCCTGGGATCAGGTACCAGTAGTTGACCGCGGCGTTGGAGATGGCGATCAGCACGATCGTCATCGGCGGGAGGTCGGTCTCGAAGTCGTCAAAGATCTTTACGAAGGAGGGCACGATCTTGATCATGATGAACGTCAAGATACCGACCGCGACGCTGATGACCACGACCGGGTAGATCATGGCGCCTTTGATCTTGCGCTTGAGCGACTGAGCCCGCTCCTGAAACTCGGCCAACCGCTGCAAGATGATTTCCAGGGCACCGCCGGCCTCGCCGGCCTTAATCATGTTGACGTACAGACGGTCGAAGGCCTTGGGCGCCTTGGCCATGGCCTCGGACAGCGTGGCACCGCCTTCGATCTCGTCGCAGACGTCCATCAGGCAGTTCTTGAAGCGACCGCCCTTGCACTGTGTCTCAAGAATTCGCAGGCTGCGCAAAATCGGCAGACCGGCGTCCTGCAAAATCGACAACTGTCGCGTGAAGGCGGTGAGGACCTTGCTGCTGACGCCGCCGATGGCAAAAGCGCGCTTGCGGCCGGTCTTGGCCTTGTCGGCCGCGGCCTTCTTCTGCTTCTTGACGGCGATCTTGGTGACGAAGTAGCCCATCTGGCGAATCGTCGCCTGGGCTTCCTCCTGGCTGGGCGCCTCGATGACGTCCTTGATCTCCTGCCCGGTGGAGTCCATCGCCTCGAATTGATAGGTAGGCATCGTCGCGATCCCCAGAAATGCTCTTGCCGAATGGCCCGTGTGTCTCTTCGCCCCGTGTGTCTCTTTCACATCGTGCCGGCGTCGGCCGGCGGTTGCTTTTCCGTTTAGGCTTCCATGACCGTCTCGCGGACGACTTCCTCCAGCGTGGTGCGACCTTCGGCGGCGGCATCCATGCCGGCGTCGCGCAGCGTGACCATACCCACGCTGCGGGCCGCGTCGCGCAGCTCGTCGGTTGAGGCATTGCGCATGATCATGTCGCGCAGGTCGTCGTTCATGATCATCAGTTCAAACAGGCCCACGCGCCCCTTGTAGCCGGTGTTGTTGCAGGCGTCGCACCCCTTGCCGCGATAATAGGTCTTGCCGGCCAGGTCGGCGGGGGTGAGGTCCAGGTCTTGCAGGATCTCGGCGGTGGGCGCGCTGGCCTCGCGGCATTGGGTGCAAATCCGCCGCACCAGCCGCTGGGCCAGAATGGCCTCGACCGTGGCCGTGATCAAAAACGGTTGAATGCCCATGTCGCGCAACCGCGTGATCGTGCTGGGCGCGTCGTTGGTGTGCAGCGTGCTGAACACCAAGTGGCCGGTTAGCGAGGCCTGCACGGCGATCTCGGCCGTTTCGATATCGCGGATCTCACCGACCAGGATTTTATCAGGGTCTTGCCGCAGGATGGCCCGCAAGCACTGGGCAAACGTGTTGCCGATCGAGGCGTCGATGGGCACCTGAATAATGCCGTCGATGTCGTACTCGATCGGGTCCTCGGTCGTGATCAGCTTGTCCGCGATCTCGTTGAGCTCGCTGAGCGCCGAATAGAGGGTGGTGGTCTTGCCCGAGCCGGTGGGCCCGGTGACCAGCACGATGCCGTTGGGCTTGCGCATCACACTGCGGAACAACTTCATGGTGGGGGCGTCCAGGCCGACCTTAGCCAGGTCGAGCGAGACCACCGAGCGGTCGAGCACGCGCATCACGACGCTCTCGCCGAACATGGTGGGCAGCACGCTGACCCGCAAGTCGACCGGGTGACCGCCGACGGTCAGCTCGATACGGCCGTCCTGAGGCATCCGCCGCTCGGCGATATCGAGGTTGGCCATCACCTTGATGCGGGTTGTAATGGCAAAGGCCAGATGCCGCGGCGGCGGGACCATTTCATAAAGCACGCCGTCGGCCTTGATGCGGATGCGGAACTCGTCCTCGAACGGCTCAAAGTGCAAGTCGGAGGCGTGGTCCTTGATGGCCAACAGCAGCACCATGTTGAGCAGCTTGCGCACCGGTGCGCTGTCTGCCAGGGCCTCGACGCTGGTCAGGTCGATCGGACCGTCTTTGTTGAGCGCCGCGGCCGCGGCGGCCAGCTCGGTGTCGGAGTCCATGTCATGGACCAGGCTCTCAACGCTCTCGCCACTGGCGGCGTAGTAGCGGTCGAGGGCCTTCAAGATCTCGCGCTCGGTGGCCACGACGGCCCGGATCTCATAGCCCAGAAAGGTCCGCAGCTCGTCCTGGATGGCCAGGTTTTGCGGATCGCAGAGGGCGATGGTCAGCGTGTTTTCGCGGAAGCTGATGGGCACGATGCGATACATCTGCGCCATCGTCTCAGTGACCAGGTTGAGCACGTTGGGCGGCACCACGGTGTCGCCCAGGTGGATAACCTGCATGCCCCACTGCTCGGCCAGGGCCTGGGCCAACTGCTCTTCGTTGAGCAACCCCTGGGCCTCGGCGATCTTGCCCAGCAACTGGCCAGGGTGCTGCTGCTGTTCTTCCAGCAGAGCCTCCAACTGGTCGTCGGTGATGAACCCGAGGTCGACGAAAATCTGACCGATGCGGCGAATCGCCATACGTGAACTCGTACTCTCTTTAGACGGGCTTCTTCTCGTCCTTGGGCTTACCTCTGACTTCTTCCTCGTCGTCAAACAAACCGCGCTCGGCATTGGCGATGCGGGCGGCCAACTCGTCGGGGCTGCCACTCTTGGCCAACACGTCTTCCTTGCTGCACTTTTGTTCCTTCCACAGCCTGAACAACGAATCGTCCAACAGGATCATGCCCTGCTTGGCCCCGGTCTGGATGGCGGAGGTGATGCGGAAGGTCTTGTTCTCGCGAATCAGATTGCCGATGGCCGAATTGCAGACCAGCATCTCGTAGGCGGCGCAACGGCCGCCGCCGATCTTGGGGATCAGCGCCTGCGAGAGCACGCCGATGATCGAGGTAGAGAGCTGGGTACGGATCTGGTCCTGCTGGTTGGTCGGAAAGACGTCGATGATGCGGTTGACCGTGCCCTGGGCGCCGGTGGTGTGCAGCGTGCCGAAGACCACGTGGCCGGTTTCGGCGGCGCTGATGGCGGCCTCGATCGTGGCCAGGTCGCGCAACTCACCCACCAGGATCACGTCCGGATCCTGACGCAAGGCACGGCGCAATGCCTCGGAGAAGCTGGGCACGTCCACGCCCACCTCGCGCTGGTTGACCGTCGACTTCTTATTGGGGTGATAGAACTCGATCGGATCCTCGATCGTGATGATGTGGTGATCGAAGGTCTCGTTGAGGTAGTTGATCATGCTGGCCAGCGAGGTGCTCTTGCCCGAGCCGGTCGGCCCGGTGACCAGAAACAGACCGCGGGGCCGCTGAATCAGCCGCACGCAGGCCGGCGGCAGGCCCAACTGTTCCATGGTCAACAGCTTGGCCGGAATCTGCCGCAGCACCATGGCGATGTTGCCGCGTTGCTTGAAGACCGAGACGCGGAACCGGGCCAGCTCACCAAAGGCGAAGCCAAAGTCCGACCCGCCCACGGCCTGCAGTTCCTGCTGGCAGCGGTCGGGCGTGATGGCCTTCATCAGGGCCACGGTGTCGGAGGGTTCGAGCACCTTGGTCTTGAGCTTCACCATGTGCCCGTCGTGACGAATCACGGGGGGTTGGCCGACCGTGATGTGCAGATCGCTCGCGCCCTGCCGAATCACGGCATGCAGCAGCTTGTCAATCAACAGCGATTCGGTCGCAGCCACGAATAGGTTCCTCTTGCCTTTCTCATCAGGACGAACCGGCGGGCAGGCACTTGGCCCGCCGAGCCAACCCGTCCTGCAATCTCCGCCGCCACGGAATCCGCACCCCGATTGGGGCTGCCGGTCGCCGTTCCGGGGGCGGCCGACGCTTGAAAAGGAGACTCGCGCACGTTATCTGGTCCGCACGACAGGCCGGATGATTATTCGACTTCGCCCTGCCAGCCGCCAAGGCGCTGCTATCGCGGGAAATCGCGTTCATCTATGCCAGCCGCCCCGCGCACCGATCCTCGCGAGACCTCAGTTCAAGCAATCTGCTTGCGTTTACTCCCCCTGTCCGGGGCGACTCAATCTTGTCTCACCTGTTGTCGGGGTCATCTCTGCCGTGAGCAGGGCACGGCGCCGGCCGGCTGCCGGCCACCACCTAACTCTGACAGTTAGCTGTCTGACTTCTTGGCCACGCGGAAGACCTCTTCAATCGTCGTTGTGCCGTTGAGCACCTTGCGGATGCCGTCGTGGTAAAGTGCGGTCATGCCTGCCGATAAGGCGGCCCGGCGAATCTCCTGGGTCGAGGCGCCCGCAAAGGCCAGCTCGCGAATCTTGTTGGTCATCATCATCAATTCAAAGATGCCGATCCGACCCCGATATCCCGATTTCGAACAGTGGCCGCAGCCCTTACCCTTCATGAACCGAGCAGTGGCGACCATCTCGGGCGTGATACCAGCCGCCTCCAACGAAGCCTCGGTGGGCATGAACGGTTGTTTGCATTTCGAACAGACGATGCGCACCAAACGCTGAGCAAGAACAGCCATGACGCTACTGGCAACCAGATAACCGGGCACCCCCATGTCCGTCATTCTTGTAATGGCGCCGGGCGCATCGTTCGTATGTAGTGTACTAAAAACTAAGTGTCCCGTTAAAGATGCTTGAATGCCCATCTGGGCCGTCTCGGTGTCTCGCATCTCGCCCACCAGGATCACGTTGGGCGCCTGGCGGAGCATGGCCCGAATGATTTTGGCAAAATCCAGCCCGATGTGGTGCTTCACCTCGACCTGATTAACCCCCGGCAGGTAGTACTCCACCGGGTCCTCGGCCGTGATGATTTTGCGATCTGGGCGGTTCAGCTCGTTGAGCGCGGCATACAGGGTCGTCGTCTTGCCCGACCCCGTTGGGCCGGTCACCAGGATGATCCCGTTAGGGCGGCGGATGAGGTTTTTGAACTGTCGAAAATCGTTCTCCGACAACCCGAGCTGGCGAACCCCCACCCGGATGCTGTCTTTATCCAGCACCCGCATGACCGCCGATTGGCCGTGGTTGGTGGGCAGGATGCTTACCCGCAGGTCGAGCTGCTTCTCGCCCACGGTCACCTTGATGCGTCCGTCCTGCGGACGGCGGCGTTCGGCGATGTCGATATTGGCTAGAATCTTCAACCGCGACAGCAGGGCGCCCAGCAACCGGCGGGGGGGGCTGTCACGCTCGACCAGCACGCCGTCGATGCGGTAGCGAATCCGCACCCGGTCCTCGAAAGGCTCAACGTGAATGTCCGATGCCCGCATGTTCACGGCCTCGGTAATCATCAGGTGAACCAGCCGGACAATGGGGGCGCTGGTTTCATCAATGACCTCGTCCGATCCCTGAGACTCCTGCTCGGTCTCCGTAAAGTCGATGGCCGTGTCGGTAAACTCCTGGAGCATCGAGTCGGCGCTCTGATCCTCCATCTGACCGTAATGCCGGTTGATCGCTTCCAGGATGCTTTCGCGGGGGGCCAGCGCGATTTCGACCTTGCGATTGAGAATAAACCGCAATTTCTCGAATGTGTCGAGATCCAGCGGGTCGCTGACAATCACCTTTAGCGCGCCGTCTTCTTCGGCCATCGGCAGGATGGCGTTTTCGCGGGCCACGCTCTCGGGCACAAGCTCCACGATCGACGGCGGGATGACGACCTCGTTGAGATCGACGAAATCCAGGCCGTGCTCTTTGGCAATGGCCCGCATGACCTCGTCGCCCGTGGCATAACCCAGGATGACCAGTTGATCAGAGACCTTCTTGCCCGAGGACTTCGCGACGCGTTTGGCCTCGGCCAACTGATCGGCGCTGATCGTACCCTGGCGGATCAGAATATCGGAGAAGTCGGCTTTCTTAGTGGCCATCAAAGATCCATCGTTAGCAGTTGCGCGAAGCGAGAATCGGGGCCCGTTCGCTACTGGCCCGACAGGTGCTGTTGTAACATGCCGCGAGTAACAGGTCTTGGCAGTGCGAGCCGCAGCGCAGCGATCAAGGCAACCTCGATCGAGCGTTGAAGCCGTCCTACCCCGACACAGAGCCCTCACTGCGGACTCAGATCGCCACGTGCCCCTGGCGAACGCCTGGCGGCAAGAAAATGCGGTAACTCTGTTCTAATTTGAGACTAACGGCGATCGATACCATTGTCAACCAGCGGCCGATCGGTCGCCAACACGGCTGCTCAAACCAGGTCTGCCGACCAGCTCCGAACCTGGACTCGGCGGCTCAGCCGAGGATACCCTCGGTGGCGTGCACCGACCATTCAAAGGCGAGATTTTGCGTGGATTTTGCAGGAGCAAGACCGAACTTCGGCAATAATCGTTCTCACCAGCGACGAATGAGCACTGACGGCCAAGTGCCGGTTCTGCGGGCAGCGATGGCCGAGCCCTGCGGCCGAGCGCGGAAATCCGCCTCAACCAACGTTGCGATTCCCGGTCCAGAGCAGCTATTCTAGAGGTTCCAGCAAAGGCGGACATTTCTCGCGCGCCGACAACTCGGAGCAGCGGCGCGACTCACCCCGAAGCACGCTCCCGCGGTTCATTCGCCGATGATGCGCTCGCGCTGCCGCCAGAATCCGTCCCACTCGGCCCCCACTAGGCGCGCTCGCCGCCTGTCTATCGACACACCGGCCCTCCTCGGTTGCGAAGCGCTCGAGGGTCGCGAGATGCTGTCGACCACGACCGTCGACACTCTGGATGACGTTCCCGCCCAGCACTTTTCCTGGACGGTCGCCGACACGCAAGACGAGGTGATCGCCTCGCCGCAGGCGGGCACCGCGTCGCCGGGCGGATTCACGCCCGCTCAGCTTCGCCATGCTTATGGCTTTGATCAGGTCTTTTTCGAGGGCGGCTCGATTGTGGGTGATGGCGCCGGGCAGACGATCGCCATTGTCGGCGCCTATCACAACCCGACCGCGGCCAATGACCTGGCCGCGTTCAGCGCGCACTTTGGCATCGCCAACGCACCGAGCTTCATCCAGGTAGCGCAGGACGGCACCACCAATTATCCTATCACCGACCCCGCGGGGGCGGGCACCAATAACTGGGAGCTCGAAGCGGCGCTCGATGTGCAGTGGGCCCACGCCATGGCCCCCGGCGCGAATATCCTGCTGGTCGAAGCCAACACGGCCAATTTTTCCGATCTGATGACCGCCGTCGACTACGCGCGCAACCAGCCCGGCGTGTCAGTCGTCTCGATGAGCTTTGGCGCTTTAGAATTTGCCGGCGAGACCTCACTGGACTTTCACTTCACCACGCCGGCCAACCACTCGGGCGTGGCCTTTGTCGCCGCCTCGGGTGACGCCGGCAGCCCGGGCGTTTACCCCGGCTACTCCCGCAACGTGCTGGCCGTGGGCGGCACGACCTTGACGCTCAACGGCAGCAACAACATCGCCAACGAGACGGCCTGGAGCGGATCGGGCGGCGGCATCAGCGTGTACGAATCGCAACCGAGCTGGCAAAACGGTTTCGTCACACAGAGCGCGACCAAACGGGGCATGCCGGACGTGGCCTTTGTCGGCAATCCGTCGACGGGCGTGCCGGTCTACGACAGCTACAACAATGGGACCTCGACGCCTTGGACCAAGGTGGCGGGCACCAGCTTCGGCGCGCCCGTCTGGGCGGCTCTGGTGGCGATTGCCGACCAGGGACGCGACCTGGCCGGTTTGCCGACCATGGACACAGACACCTTGATGTCCGGCATCTACTCGATGCCCGCCGGCAATTTCAATGACGTCATCTTGGGCTCGTCCAGCGGCTCGGCGCCTCAATCGGCGGCCGTCGGATACGACCTGGTCACCGGGCGCGGCAGCCCGAAGGCCAACCTTGTCATTGGCTCGCTCATCGGCTCCGGGTCGGTGACCGGCAAGGTCTTTAACGACATCGACGGCAACGGCGTCAACAACGCCGACGCCGGGCTGCTGGGTTGGACCGTCTATGCCGACCTCAATGCAAACGGACTGTACGACCCGCTGACCAACACAAATGTTGCCTCCGCCGACATCCCCAAGACGATCAACACTGGCACGGTCAATTCGACCCGAAATGTCACCGGTATCACCGGCCGGATCGTCGACCTCAACGTGACGTTGAACGTCAGCCATACGCGCGACAGTGACCTGGTGCTGACGCTCGTCAGCCCCACCGGCACGCGGATCACATTGGCCAGCCACGTGGGAAGCACTGGCGACAATTTCACCAATACCGTGTTCGACGACTCGGGAAATGTGGCCATCTCGCTCGGGGTCGCGCCGTTCGCCGGCACCTACCAGCCCACCAGCCCGCTGTCGGTTTTGTATGGCACCGACCCCAACGGCACCTGGACGTTGGAAGTGCAGGACACAGTTGCCGGCACCAACGGCACGCTGAATAGCTGGTCGATGCAGTTCACCACCGGCGATCCCAACGACCAGACCGACGCCAGCGGCACGTACGTCATCGATTCGCTGCCGGCAGGCGCCTATCAGATTCGCGAAGTCTTGCTGCCCTCTTTTACGCAGACCGCACCGTTGGGTGGGTTTCACAACGTCAACCTATCGTCCGGTTCTAACCTGACGGGGCTGGACTTTGGCAACCAGTTACCCCCCACCGCCAGCCCCAGCACCGTGACCCTCTTGGCAGCCACCGACACCGGCGCCTCAAATTCCGATCAGGTGACCAGCCGCAACAACTCCAGCGGCGGCAGCGTGCTGCAATTTCAAGTCACGGGCACGATCGCCGGGGCCATCGTGAATATTTACTCCGACGGCACCCTGATCGGCAGCGCGATTGCCGCGGGCACGACCACCACGGTCACGACCGACGCGGGCACGACGGTGCCCGACGGGCCGCACAACATCACTGCCCGGCAGGCAGTGGGTTCTCAGCCCGAGTCGGGAAATTCGTCACCGCTGGTAATCCAAGTCGACACGCAGGCGCCCATCGCCACGCTCACGGCGGTGTCGCCCGACCCGCGCACCGCGCCCGTCAACCAGATGACGATCGTCTTCGACGAAGCCGTGAGTGGTTTTGAGCTGGCCGACCTCTTGCTGTCGCGCAACGGAGGCGGCAACTTGCTCAGCGGCGCCCAGACACTGACCACCAGCGACAATATCACCTGGACCCTTGGCAACCTGACCGGGCTGACCGCAGCGCAAGGTGTTTATCAGCTCGCGCTCTCGCCAGCGGGCGCTCCGCTGGTCGACCTGGCTGGCAATGTCAGCTCGGAGGTCGACGGCGAGTCATTCACCGTCGGGTCGTCGGTCGTTTCGCGGTTGCTTTTCTATAATGCCTCGGCGTTTGACAACAATGACGTCGCGATTGGCACGAGCGACGATCTGGCCATCGCCACAGACAAGTCCACGTACCTGCCCGGCTCGGGCCTGGCGACCTTTGACAGCGTTTCGAGCTACAGCCGCGGCATCAACGGAATCATGATCGATATCAGCGGCACGCATCCAGCGATCTCGGCCAATGATTTCGTGTTCAAGGTCGGCAACGATAACGCGCCGGGCGGATGGTCGGCGGCGCCCGCGCCCTTGGCAGTTTCGGTGCGAGCTGGCGCCGGCGTCGGCGGTTCGGATCGAGTGGTCATCACCTGGGCAAATTCGGCAATCAAAAACCAATGGCTCGAGGTGCAAGTGCTGGCCACGGCCAACACGGGGCTCGCTGCAGCGGACCTGTTTTTCTGGGGCAACAAAGTGGGCGACGTCGGCGCCGGCACGCCGGCGACTTTGTTTTTGACGAGCGCCGCGGATGCCACGAGTGTCTTGGCGAATGCGGCCGGTGGAGTGGCCATCACCCAGCCCAATGATTTCAACCGCGACGGCAATGTAACCGCGGCCGATAAGACCACGGCGCTGAACAATGCGGGGACCATTGTGCGGATTGACATTGGCGGCGCAGGCCCGTTTGCTCCGCTGGCGACCGTTGACGAAGTAGCCCCGACGGTAGCCGCCTGGCAAGCGTCGCCAATCGCCGTCGAGGAGATGACCACGCGCGCCGCGACGGTAAGCGCCTTGGCGACATCGCCTGTCGTTTTGCCGGCAAGACAACCACCGGCATCCCAAGTAGCCCTGGCTGCCCGAGCAGTCGCCCCGCTCGTTGAAACATCTGCCCGCAATGTGTCAGGCTACGATGCTCACGTGGCCTTTGGCCTCACGGCCGACGCCTTCGCTGCCTGGTCGCAAGCATTCGACGAGTTGGGCGCAGACTTATTTGCCGACCTCGCTCGCGGCAGGTTCTCGGCGCGGCGGCGGTAGGCGAGTTACACGCGCATCCGTTCGCTTTCGAGTCGCTCGACCAGAAAGCCCACTGCCTTGGCGGCCATCCGGTTGTAATACTCAAAGCCGTGTCCCCCGCCGCTGGTTTCCAGGTCGCACACATAGGGGATGCCCAGGGCCGCCAGCTTCATCCGCAGCTTCTCGGTGCTTTCGTGCCAGCGGTGGTCGGTGGGATCGCAGGCAAACCAAATGTTGCGCGGCCAATTGAGGGGATGGACGTGCAGCGTGGCCGTATCCTGCCGCGCGGCTTCCTTGTCGGCGTACATCAAGGGCAACGTCTCGTCGCCTTCCTCCACCCGGTACTGATAGTCAATCGCCGGTGAGATGGCGGCGACGACCGGGAACCGTTGCGGATGCTTGAATGCAAACCGCAAAGCTCCCTGTCCGCCCATGCTAGTACCCAAAAGCGCGATCCGCGGCGGCTCCGCACTAAAGCGCTCGCGAATCCAGGGCAGCACGTGGTCTAACACGTAGCGCTCGGCCGTGATCTTGGCATCAAACTCCTCGCAGATCCGGTCGGTCCACCAACTGCGCGCCGTTCGCGGGCAGACCACGCGCAAGCCGTGCCTGGCAAACTCCTGCTCGAACGCCGGCTTGTCCACCAGGCGATTCAGGTGCACGCCGTGGAGATACATCACCGTATATCCGTGAGGATTGGGCGCGGCCGGTTCATAAATGTCGGCTGCATAACCCGAGATGTCGGCCAGCGACCAGGTTCCGGGCGTCGAGGACATAGCGAGTCGTCTATCGGTAGAGGAAACGGGTCATGGCCAGCGCCTTCCGCAGTGCAGTGCCTGATGATGGGCGCCCGATGGCGCGCCGCGACCGGTCGGCGACCTCATTTTACCCACTACGACAGGGCATCGATAGCATGCCGCGGCCGTCTGACGTCGACGGCGCGATGCACGTCACAACCGCGCCAACCGGAACGACACGCTTCGACCCGATCGCCTTCGGCACGTTCCAGACCGGCTGTGCGGTCGCCGACCACCGCCCTGCGCGACTTGCACGACCGAAAGCGAGGTAGGTTTTAAGTGACTTTTTCTGGCGCCGCGTGGAGTCGCGCAAACAATCGCCAGCCCTGGAACCTAGCCTGACGCAACTACCCATGAGCCAAGTGAACGACGCCGCGACGTGCGACCAGCTCCATGCGCCGACACAGAATGACCCGGTGCATCTGTTTGCCACGATCGACTCGCTGCTGTCGCAGGTAGTGGTCGACGATCGGGTTGAAGAAGCCCAATCGCCGGCGGGCGCCGCCATGCCGTTCGACCTGGCGAGCTTGCTGCATCGTTGCCTGGGCGATCGCGTGTTCTGCCGAATGATCATGCAAAAATTCGCCGACAGGGGAGGCGATTTGATCACCGCCATGGAGCGAGCCGCTAACTCTGCCAACGCGGCCGAGCTGGCCGCGCAAGCCCATTCCATCAAAGGGGTCGCCGCAAACCTCTCCGCCGAGGAGCTGCGGGCTCGCGCCGGCGAACTGGAGCGAACGGCGCGCAGCGGCAACCTGGATCTCAGCGGACCGCTCGTGGAGCGGGTTGCCCAAGAGATCGCTCGGGCACTTGAGGCGGCGCCGGTGGCCATGGAACAGCTCGCCCGGCACGCGTGAGTTGAAGTTCGAGTAACTCAGGCCGCCAAGCGCTCGGGCGGCAGATCGTCAACCTGATTCGTGAGATTTCGCGGTTGAAGGTCACGATCGGGTTCGCCAATCTCAGCCGAAGCCCGGCCGATTCGCCACAGCCCCAACACAGCCATCGCCCGGCCGGCGCTCGAGAGGGCGAACAACAGCAAATAGGCCTGGGGCGTTTTCGCCAGCCAGAACAACAGAAATGCACCCAACAGCGAGCCGGTCGCCGTGGCCAGTGAATGGGCCAGGTTGAACCAGGTCAACACGCTGGTGCGTTCCTCCGGCCGAATCGTCTCGAAGAACGACAGCAACATGGCCAGCTCATAGGCCGCCCAGGTCATGCCGGCCAGGGTCTGCACCACGACCAAAAACGCGAAGTCGTTGGAGATCAGCCACAAGCCCGAGATCGGCACGATGCCCAGCCCGCCGACCCACAGCAGCCTTTGCGTGCCGTAGCGCGCGGCAATCGCACCGCAGGCCGGTAGCGAAATCGCTTTGGCAGCGAAGGAGATGCCGATCAGAGTGACGTACGTGGCGTACGACATCTTCATGGAGCTGAGCATGTACGGCGTGAAATAGGGACCGGCAATCTGAGCGGCCGCCTGCACGGCTAACAGGTAGACCAGCAGCCGTCCGTCGTGCGAGTTTCGGAAACGAGCGATGAACTCGCTGAGCGGCACGCGCCGATGCCCGTCGGCCCGCGGTTGCGGCTCGCTCTGTGTCGTGAGAAACGCAACCGAGACGATTCGACACGCGCAGGCCAGCAGGAAAAGTCCGGCGAACGCCCACAGACGGCGATCGCTGGCCGCGGCAAACTGCAGGCTGAAGCCGCCCACGACAAACCCGGCCAGCGTGGCCACCTGGCCCCATCGCGTGCGTCGGGCAAAGTAGCCGGGTCGCAAGCGCGCGGGCACGATGGTCTCGATCCAGGTGCTCCAGGCCGAGCTCGTCCCTTGGCCCGCGCCCCAATAGACGGCGACCACGGCGAACATCACGACCACGTTGATGCGCCCCACCAGCGCGGCGATGGCCAGCGGCACGAAGCTCATCGCTTGCAAGGCGGCGCACCACACGACCCAGCGTCGGTGCGAGCCCAGGCGGCGCACCGCCAGCGGCGATACCAGTTGCAGCACAGCCCCGGCCAAGAGCGGAATCGTCGCGACCAACCCGGCCGCAACCTGTCCTAGTCCCATCGCCAGCGCAAACGCCGGCAGGTAGCTTTCGCCAACGCCGACCATGATGCTGAACGCGGCGCCTTCGCCCAGGATGGCGCGCAGGTCATTGCGCGCCGCCGGCCAGCGCTTGCGTCCGACCGTCGAGCGTCCGGCGCGCGCAGCGGCCAACGGCGCCCGGGGGCGATTCGATTGCAACACGGGATTCAAAGACTCTCTCTCCTCGCGCGCCTGGCAATTTGAATGTGAACGCTCGCCAGGCGCCCGTTCCAGATGGGAGGCGGGATTATAGCGGCGTGTACGGGGGGCGAGAAGAGGTTTTCGCCCGGTGATTTCCGGGCTTCTGGCAATATAAGCTGCACGCGCGGCCGCGTTGCGATAAGTTGATCGCAACCCCTGTGCGAGGTCCTGCTGGCATGAAAGTTCAAGACGAAAATCGACAAACCGCGCGGTGCGTGTTCATCATCGCCACGCTCGACACCAAGGGGCGCGAGGCGGCCTACGTGCGCGACGTGTTGGCTGCCTGCGGCACAACCGCGCGGCTGATCGACGCCGGTTGCCTGGGCCTGCCCAGTGTGGCGGCCGACGTCTCGCGCGAGGAATTTTTCCAGGCGGCAGGGCACGACCCCGCGGCGCTGGCGGCCGCAGCGGACCGCGGCCGCGCGGTCAGCGCCGCGGCAGAAGCGGCCGTCGCCTGGGTCCGCCGCGAGTATGACGCCGGTCGCGTGGCAGGGGTCGTCGGCCTGGGTGGTTCGGCCGGCACGACCATCGCCACCGCCGCCATGCGCGCGCTGCCGATCGGCGTTCCCAAGGTCATGGTCAGCACCCTGGCCTCGGGGCAGGTGCGGCACTACGTCGGCGACAAGGATATTCTGCTGCTCAATACGGTGGTCGACCTGTCGGGCCTGAATCGCATCACGCGCCCCGTTTTGGCGGAGGCGGCCCGCGCGATGGCCGGCCTGGTGCAGTTTCAGACGACGGACGCGTCCCCCTGCAGCGCCGCGTCCGTTGACCGCCAATTAATCGCCGCCACGATGTTTGGCGTGACCACGCCCTGCGTCGAAGAAGCTCGTCGCGTATTGGAGGACGCCGGCTACGAGGTGCTGGTGTTTCATGCCACGGGAGGTGGCGGGCAGGCGATGGAGTCGCTCATCGAAGAAGGCCTGATCGCCGGCGTGCTCGACCTCACAACCACCGAACTGGCCGACGAGCTGGTCGGCGGCGTGCTGTCGGCAGGACCGATGCGGCTGACCGCGGCCGCGCGGCGGGGCGTGCCGCAGGTGGTCTCACTGGGCGCGACGGACATGGTCAACTTTCATGCGCGGGAAAGCGTGCCGGCAAAGTTCGTCTGCCGCACGTTTTATCAGCACAATGCCAACGTCACGCTGATGCGAACCACAGCTGCGGAGTGCGCCGCGATCGGCGCGGACATCGGGCGCAAGCTGGCAAAGGCCGCCGGACCTGTCGCGGTCTTCGCGCCGACGCTTGGCGTCTCGGCACTCGACCGGGCAGGTCAGCCGTTTGACGACCCGGCGGCGCGGCAGGCGACCTGTGCGGCTTTGCGTGCAAGCGCGCCGGACCTCGAATTCACGGCTCTCGACTGGCACATTAACGACCCGGAGTTTGCCCGGGCAGCCGCGGGTCGGCTGATCGCCATACTGGCTGCAAAACGTGCCGACTTCGCCCACTGATCGCCGGCACCGGCGACCGCATTGCCGGACGCTGCGAGCTATCCTTGCAAGTGGCACAGCCGATTGTCCGGCAGTACAATACCGGGCGATTGTCGGCGAAGTAGGCTTAACGCGGTCGCTCGCGTCGCCAATCTGCTTGTCGATCGTCCCACCGCCCAAATATCCAACCGCACAGTCTCTTATTCGCATTAGGGAGCAACCCGTCATGGCTCGCCCATTCAAGTTTTTCGCCGCCGCGGTCGCCTGGTTGTTGACCGTCACCGTGGTCCTGGCAGCCGATCCTTTGACGGTGATCCCGGACACAGCGCTGGGCGTTGCCGTGATCAACAACCTCTCGGACACCAGCGCCCGCATTCAAAAACTGACCACCAAGATGCAACTGCCCGTGCCGGAGCTGCTGCCCCTGGCACAGCTTTACTCGGGCGCTCAGCAGGGGGTGGATGACAAGGGAACGATCGCGGCCGCCGCGTTTGTCGACAAGAGCGAGGACGCGTCATTGGGCATGTCGATGGCCGTGTTCGTGCCCGTGACCGACTACAAGGCTTTCGTCGCGCAGCTCACGCCCGACGACGCCAACGCCAAGATCGCCGAAGTCACCGTGATGGGCAGTCAGTACCTGGTCACGCAGAAGGGCGAGTTCGCCGTGTTGGCCTCGACCGACGGCAAGGCGCTGTTGGAACAAATCGTGGCCTCGACCGCCGGGGTCGCCGGCACGCTCGAACCGATCAAGCCCTGGCTCGCCAATCAGCAGATCGCGCTGGTCGCGACTCCCAGCGGCAAGAAGTTGCTGGTGGAGAAGCTCGGCGGCTTCCTCGACGACGCCTTGAAGCAGGCCGATAAGGACAAGGCCGACGACAAGGAAGATGGCGACAAGAAAGACGAAGATGCGGACGACGATTCCGAGGACGCGGATGATGACGACGACGATGCCAAGGCCGCTGCGGCGCCGGGCGCGAACGTCATGCAGTCGCTCACTGAGATGATGCGATCCGTCAAAGACATCGTCGACCTGGCAGACAAGCAGTTGACCCAACTGGGCGTGGGCATCCGCATTGATGACACCACCGCGTTTCATCTCTCGACAAAGCTGTTGTTCGTGCCAGACGGCGAGCTGGCCAAGTGGGCCGCGGGCGTGAAGGCGCCGGCCAAAGGTTTGTTGGCAGGGCTGCCTGCCGGCAAGTTCACGCTGGCCTATGGCGGCGTCTCCACGCAGATGCACTCGTCGCTCGCCAAACTGATCGACCGCATGACCGAGACCGGTTTGTCGCAGATGGGTCTCAACGATGCCGATAGAAAGAAGTTCGCCGAAGCGACCGGCAAGATGCGGGCCAACCAGGTCCGCACCGCGGCGATTCTGGGTCAAATGCGTCCGGGCGACTCGATCATGTCCACCGCCGTCACCGTCGAAACGGTTAAGGATTCGGCCCTGCAATTCAAAACGGCCCGCGACCTGTTTCAGGTGATGGCCGCGGCCAAGCCGAAAGGGGGCGATGAAGCCAAGCCGATCTATTCGATCAACGAGATTAAGGTCGGCGACCTGAATGTGCTGGAAATGGTGACCGATATGAACGCCGCCATGCAACTGGGCGCCGGCGGCGCCGACCTGGGACCCGCACAGGCACAAATGCAGGGCATGTTCGGCAAGCTCTTCGGCGGCGACGGCGAAATGCACGCTTACCTGACCGTCGCTGACGGCAAAACGGTCGTGACGGCCTACTCCAAGGAGCTGCTCACGCATGCCGTGGCGCACGTCCGCGCGAAGAAGGCCGGACTGGAAACCGACGAGAGCATCGCCAAGACGGCTGTGCTGTTGCCCGAAGGGGCCCAGTGGGCTGCCTACTTGAACCCGCAGGGACTGGTGCAGTGGATCGACGCTTTCGTGAAGGCGCTGCCCGGCGAGTTGGGCATCAAGATTCCGCCGTTCCCGGCCAGCGACCCGATCGGCTTCGGGGCGAAGGTCGCGCCCACTGGCGTCGACGCCGAGATGGTCCTGCCCGAGAGCGTCGTGGCGGGCATCGGCCAGTACGTCGGCACGATCACGCAGATGCTGCAAGGGGGCGGCGAGTTGCCGTAGCGCTCAGGTCCGTCGAGGACCGTAAGAGACTCGCTGGACGAGCCAACTAAGGTTGCGGTCGCTCGGGTATCGGGAACCAATTGCCCCGGGCCCAGGCGACGTACATCGACATGCGGTCGCCGTTGATGTTGCGCAGAAGATAGTAGGTCAGCTCGCTGCGGGCCTTTTCATCCTCTTCGGCCGTGGTGATCTCGTAGCCCCAGTACGCCGGCACGATCGTGGGTCCGGTGCACCAGACTCCGGGCAATCTCGGATTGCTCTTCTGGGTCATGCGCTGGGCGCTTTCTAGTTCCTTCGCCTCTAGCGGCGTCCGGGCTTCTGGCAAACCGTCCGGGAAGTACTTGAATGACTGCCCGGTCCAATACGGATCGTTCGGCACGGAGGCGAGGTACTTGCCTGCAAGATCGTCAAGCTTCGCAGGCAGCGAGCCGTGATCGAGGCGATAGGCTTCCAGCGCCATTACGATCATCGCGCCGCGACGGTGCGCCTCAAATGCCGCGAGCATCTGCATTTGATAATGTTCCGGTAGGGTCATGCCCAATAGGTTCGGACGAATGGCGTCGAGCCAGCGGGGAGAATGTGTGTGCCGATATTCACCCCAGCCTTCGTCGCGGCCCCACACGTAATCCGCCGAGTAGTGTTGTGGCAGCGTCGGCAGGAAATCCACGACCCCTTTGCCTTCGGCCAAAAGCCTTCGCATGAGATCGACCTGGCGAAAGACCTCGCTGAGGTGATTCAGCTCGCGCAGTCCACGGTAAGTTTCCCAGGGCATCAGCCGCGGCCAGAGCATCGGCACGGGGTGCTTGTCGTTGGAATAGAGCATTATCGAACGGGCCGCCGGGTCGCCATGAACATACCGCCGAGCAAGCACAAAGTTGAATTCCAATGACTGGTTGATCTGCAATACGCTGTCGTCGAGCGCCGCTAACCGCTTGATAGCCGCGCCGATTCGCTCCGCAGTCTGATCCTTGGCCAAGGCCCAGTGCTCCAACTCGCTAAACACCATTGCCAATTCGTCGGGCGGGCGGCCGAGGCCGAACTCGATCCCGGGATCGGACAGTTGCGAGATGACTTTGATCGCCGCGAAGTAACGGTCGAGCGATTCGTCCAGTTTGCCCTCACCTTCAAGTTGCCTGGCCGAAGCGACAACGAGTCGCGGCAACCGGTGAACGGACCGCACGAGGACGCGGCCTGTGTCGCTGGTCGGATCGCCGAAGGCGCATTCCGGCCGTCGGCTGGCTTCAAGCACTAGATTCAATGATTCCTTGTTGTTGTTGAGCCACTCGGTCTCCGCAGGTGTGAGCGCCGCGCTGCCGCGATACTGCGGCCCGCGCGCGATGCCGAGGTACTCGGAGGAGGGCATATACTGTTCGCCCGCCCGGAGATACAGGTCCGCGGTGTCCTTGGCCGGCCGCGTAAACGTGGCCAGGTAAGCTTCGCTGTCCAAGCCGGGTTTGACCAGCGGAATCTCATGCACCCGATACCAGGGCACGGCGACCAGCAGCAAGATCGCCGGCAGGCCAACCGCCGCCGCGGCTCGGCCGCGGGCGGGCCAACTGCTGTTTTCACGAACCCAATCGGGCGCGCGCCACCAGGTTGCCCACAGGAGCACCAGCGGAATCGGCGCGACGCTCCACCACCAGCCCACGCCCAAGGCGTCCATCAAGAACGCCCAACCACAGAGCAGGCCACCCAGCAAGATCGCCAGCGACGAAGCCAAGAGCCCGCTGGAGATCATCATCGAGCACCACTGGCCGGCGGCATAGGTGAGCGCCACGCCGGACAGGCCAAGCATCACCGGCGGGATTTGCAGTTGCGGATCGTAAACGTTCTGCTCGCCTCGCCAAGGATCTGCCACCGATTGCACAACCAGCCACAAGCCGATGATGGTTCGCAGCTTGACCCAGGCCAGCAGCAAAAACGCTGTGATCGCCGTGGTCATCACGATCCAGGGGACTTGCCGCGACAACCAGACGTAGCGCGGCGGGACGTTGTGCTCTACGAAGAACCGGAAACCCCGCTGCTCCTGGTCGCGTTGGAAGACGAAGCAACCCAACAGCGGGCCGAGCACCATGATTACAAACGGAAACATATCGACGCCAAAGGCCTGCCCTCCCAGGGTCATCCAACCCAACACCAGGAACTGGCCGCCCAAGAGCGCCATCTGCCAGCGCGACTGGCGGAGCTGCTGCCAAAACAATCGCCCGAACATCGCGCCGCGGTCCGCCTTTTGGGCCAACCCGGCGATCTCCCCCGCTGGAAAGATGGTGACTGGCGCCGAGCGCGCGGCGGCCGCCGGCGCGCTGGCGCCACGCCCGCGGCGCCGCGGTTCGGCGCTGTCCAACCAGCGCAGCCCCAACCAAACGCCCAGCCCCGCGACCAATGCAACGACCAATAGCCGCAGCGGCAACGCCGCGGAATATCGGGCCAGGTCGAATGACTCGATCGGATTGATGTGCGTCGTCCACGACAGCAAATGCGTGACCGTGCTCGCAGTGAAAATCGCCAGCGAGATGGCAGTCAGCGGCCGGGCGCAGACGATCGAGAAGAACGTTCCCCAAACCAGCGCCTCGACCGCGGCCAATAGCCACAGCCCCAACAGATGCTTGAGCTGCAACGGCTCTGGCGTCTTTCCACCGGTCAGCGCCAACGCCACTGGCCACAGCACCAGGAACATGCCGACGGTCGCCGCCAGCGCGACGACCCATTTGCTGGTCAGGACTTCGCGAATCGTGGCCGGCGACGCGCGCAGAAAGTCAAACGTGCCGTCCTCGCGCTCGATCGCAAAGCTGGTGCCCGCGCAACCCAACGCAAAGAACGCCGGCGCACCCAAGGCAAACGAGCAGATCAACACGGTGCGCCGGGCCGAGTCGTCCAAGACGCCGATCAACAGGCATTGCACAAATAGCGTCAGGACAATCAGGGCCAGCCAGAAGGCCCGCACCGCCCGATATTCCTTCCAGGTCATCCGCGCGACAGCCGTGTAGTTCATCGGACGCTTGCCTCCGTGGTCGCACGCGCCGGGGAGTCGCCGCGCTCGGCCAATTCCAGATACGCCACGAAGATCTCCTCGAGGCTGGGGGTGCGAATCTTCATTTCGCGAATCAGGGCATGACTGTTGAGCGTGGCGATCGCGTCGTCGCTGGCGCCGCGAACCAGCAGCTGCAACTGCTGATGGTGCCGCCGCTCGCGAAGAATGCGGCCGTCGATCGAGGGCATGACCGGCAGGTTCTCGGCCAGCGTGATCGTCAGCTCGCGAATCTGGCTCTTCAGGTCGTCTAAGCGTTCGACCAGCACGAGCTTGCCTTGCCGCATGATGCCCACGATGTCGGCCACCCGCTCGACCTCGTTGATCTGGTGGCTGGAGAGAAACACGGTGCGGCCGGCGGCGGCGATGTCGACCATGCCCTCCAAAAACTCGCGCCGCACCAGCGTGTCCAGGCCCGAGGTCGGTTCGTCCAGCACCAGCAGTTCGGGCTCGTGAGCCAGGGCCAACGACAGCGAGACCTTGGCCCGCATGCCCTTGGAGAGGTGCTTGATCTTGCGCTGGATCGGCAGTTGAAAGTCGGCCGCCAGCCGCAGGTAGCGCTCGTAGAACCCGCTGCCATAGAACCCGGCCGTGAACCAGCCGATTTCGCCGACCGTCATCCATTCATAGAGCGTGGGCCGCTCGGGCACGTAACCGACCCGGCCGCGGACCTCGCTCCCCTGGCGGGTGCTGTCCAGCGACAGGACGCGGACCGTGCCGGCGTCGGGCTCGGTCAGCCCCAAGAGCACGCGGATGGCCGTGGTCTTGCCGGCGCCGTTCTCGCCCAGCAGGGCAAACACCACGCCGCTGGGCACCTCGAGCGTGACCTCGTCCAGTGCCCGCTGCGAGCCGTAGCACTTGGTCACGCCGTGCAGTTCGATTGCATTCGACATTGCTCTAGCTCCCTTCTCGTTCGATCGCGGCCAACTCTTTCTCCACCAGCTCGCGCAGTTGCCCGGCGTTGAGCAGGCTCTGCCGGGCCTCGTTGAACACCTGGCGCACTCGGGCGCGGATCAGCTTCATCCGTTCGCTGCGGCACCGTTCGCCCGCCCCAACCGCCACCTCCAGACCGGTTCCGCGCACGGTCTCCAGCACGTTGTCGTCCTGAAGCTGCCGATAGGCCCGAGCGATGGTGTTGGGATTGATGGCCAGTTCGCGGGCCAGCTCGCGGACGCTGGGCACCATCTCGCCCGAGCGAAGCACGCCGCCCGCGACGGCAAACTTGACCTGGCGGACGATCTGATCGTAGATCGCCAGGCCATTGTGCGGGTCGATTTGAAAAAACATGTTTCCGGCCCTGGCTGCCGCGAAAATGGCGACGTGTGTACTAGTGTGATAGTACAGTAACCGGATTCGAAAAATCTGTCAAGCGCGGGGACAGAAAAAATTAAAGGGGACGGCGAGAGGTGCCGGGGAAGTGCCTACCGGAAGGCGCCGTCGCCTCTTGTACCTTCGGTGGCAAAGTGCCTAACGAAGAGGCGCCGTCGCCTCTTGTACCTTCGGTACCCAGACGACATGTCGTCTGGGCCACCCGGCAGTCAGGTCGCTGGTGGCGCGGCCCTCACCCGGCTTGCTATGGCAAGCCACCCTCTCCCGCTGGGCGGGCGAGGGTAGGACACTGGCGACCTACAGCGGCTCGCTGGCGCGGTGGTGGCGGACGATTTCGCCTTCGACCATGTAGATCACGTCTTCGGCGATGTTGGTGGCCATGTCGGCGATCCGTTCCAGGTGTCGGGCAACGCTCGACAGACGGATCAGGCAATCGGCCCGGTCCGGGTGCTGGGCGATCTGCTGCTCGATCTGGGTCTCGATGATCTTGCGCATGGCGTCGACCTCGTCGTCCGAGTCGCGGACCTTCTGAGCCAGCATTGGATCGGACTTTACCAGCGCGTCCAGGCTTTGCTTGACCATCGACTGCGCCCGGGTGGCCATGCCCTTGAAGTCCAGCGGCAGGTCGTAGCGTTCGCAGTTAGACAGGAACACGGCCCGCTTGGCGATGTTGGTGGCCAGGTCGCCCATTCGCTCCAGGTCGTTGTTGATCTTGAGCACGGCCACGACAAACCGCAGGTCGGCGGCCACCGGCTGGTAGAGGGCCAGGATCTTGAGCACCTCTTCCTCGACGTCAACCTCCATCCGGTCGATCTCTTCGTCCGAACGGATCACGGCGTTGGCCAGGTTCAGGTCGCGATTGATCAAGGCCGAGATGGCCTTGGCGATGGCTTCTTCCACCAGCGTGCCGACGAACAGGATCTGTTGTTTCAGTCCGTCGATCTGTCGGGGAAGTTGCTTGGCCATGGGTCGGACGATCAAGAGGTCGAGGGTCGGTCAGGACGGGAGCAATAGAGTCTCCGTTCCCCTAGTTTCGCCCAATAGCGCGCTTCTGTCTAGCTCACGAACTGGCCCACCGCCCGAACCGCGGCGGCGGATCAGCCGTAGCGACCCTCGATGTACATCTCGGTCTCTTTGCGCTGCGGGTGCAGAAAGATGTCCTTGGTCTTGCCATGCTCGATGACCTCGCCCAGCAGCATGTAGATGCATTCCTCGCTGGTCCGCGCGGCCTGGCCCATGTTGTGGGTCACGATCACGATGGTGTACTTTTCTCGCAGCGTGTCGATCAGGGTCTCGATGGCCAGGGTCCCCTCGGCGTCCAGGGCACTGCACGGCTCGTCCATCAGGATCACCCGCGGCTTGAGCGGCAGCAGCCGGGCGATGCACAGCTTCTGCTGCTGCTCCAGGGTCAAGAGCGTGGCCTTGGAGTGCAGCCGGTCCTTCACGTCCTTCCACAGAAACACGTCGGACAGCGCCGTCTCGACCAACTGGTCGCGTTCGGCCCGCGAGTAAGCGTCGCGGCGGGTGTGCACCCGGGTGCCGAACAGCACGTTTTCATAAATCGAGATCGGCAACGGGTTGGGCCGCTGAAAGACCATGCCCACGGTCTTGCGCAGCTCGGCTGGCGAGACGTCGGCGTCATAGATGTTCTTGTCCAGGATCGAGATTTCGCCGGTCGTCGTGACGTTGCCGTAGCGCTCGTTGATGCGATTGAAGCAGCGCAGCAGGCTGGTCTTGCCGCAGCCCGAGGGGCCGATCAGCGAGGTCACGCAAGAGTGGCGGATGTTGACCTCGATGTCCTTCAGGGCCTGAAAATCTCCATACCAGAGATTCAGCCCCCGGGTGCGAATGCTGAAATTTTCCGCGTCCGTCGTGGCCATCAGCCGATGTTCCCCGTGACATAGTCGTAGGTCATCTGCTGGGCCGGCTTGGTGAACATCTGTTTGGTCTCTCCCACCTCGACCAGTCGCGAGTCGTTGAGAAACGCCGTGCTCTGCGCCAGCCGCCGGGCCTGTTGCACCAGGTTGGTCACCAGCACGATCGTCATATGTTCGCGCAGCTCGAGCAAGACCTCCTCGATCTTCATCGTGGTGACCGGGTCGACGGCGATCGAAAACTCATCGAGGCAGAGGATGTCTGGCCGCAGCGACAGCGCCCGGGCCAGCGTGAGCCGCTGCTGTTGTCCGCCCGAAAGCTTGGTGCCCAGCAGGTTCAACCGGTCCTTCACTTCGTCCCACAGCGCGGCCTGGCGCAGGCACTTTTCCACCAGGCCGTCGAGCTCGCCCCGGTTGCGCACGCCGGCCATCCGCGGTCCGTAGGCCACGTTGTCGTAGACCGTAAGCGGCAGCCCGACCGGCAGGGGAAAGACCATGCCGATCCGCCTTCGCAGCTCAAAGACATTGCTCATCTGCCGCACGTCCTGCCCGCCCACGCGGACCAGCCCCTCGACCCGGGCCGAGGGCACGAAATCCACCGTGCGGTTGATGCACTTGAGCAGCGTGGTCTTGCCGGAGTTGGCCGGACCGATGATGCCGAAGATCTGGTTAGGCGGGATCGTCAGCGAGACGTCGCGCAGAGCGGTCTTGCCGTCGTAATGGACGGTGAGCCGCTCAATATCGATGCCGACCGCGCCCATCGCTCACCACTTCTTATGGGAACGCAGGTACATGCGCAGGCCGATCGAGACGCTGTTGACCGCCAACACCAGGCCGATCAGGACCACGGCCGTGCCATATTGCAGTTGCTCGAGCGGAATGCCCGTGCCCGCGGCGATCTGTGCGGGCGAGGCCCCTTTGACCTGGGTGAGCACGACGTGCAAGTGATAGCTCAGGGCCATGCAGCTCTTGTCGAGTGCGTAGGGAAAGAAGTAGCCCAGCCCCTTGTTCGGCACGTTGACGAAGTAGGCGGCGCCGGTAAACAAGATCGGCGCGGTCTCGCCCGCCGCGCGAGAGACTTGCAAGATCACGCCGGTGAGGATGCCGCTGATCGAGTTGGGCAGCACGATCGTGCGAATGGTCTGCCAGCGGCTGGCGCCCATGTTCCAGCAGGCCTCGCGAAACGACATCGGCACGCTGGCCAGCGCTTCCTTGGTGCTGGAAATGATCACCGGCAGGGTCATCACGGCCAGCGTGCAGCTTGCGGCTAGCACGCTCTCGCCCATGCCGGCAAACATCACGAAGGCGCCCACGCCGAACAGCGCGTGCACAATGCTGGGCACGCCCGCCAGGTTGACCACCGCCAGGTTCACAATCCGTGTAAACCAGTTGTCGCGCGCGTATTCGTTCAGGTACACGCCGGCCAAAATGCCGATCGGCGCGGCCACGGCCAGCGAGATGAACACCAGGTAAAACGTGCCGATCAGCGGCGCCCAGACCCCGCCGGCCGTCATGTTGTTCTTCGGATTCTCAAACACAAACGACGGGGTCAGCACGGGCCAGGCCTTGGCCACCAGGTGCGTGAGGATCACGACCAGCGGCACGACCAGGGCCACGGTCATCGCCAGGAAGATGGTTTGGGCCACCCGCTCCTTCAATCGCTTGCGGCGGTCAACCGGCGTGGCCGAGAAGACCTCGCGCACCGACAGCCGCAGGTGCTCGCCCGGCGCCAGGGTCAACGCGCCTTGCTCGCTGAGTTTGCGGATGCCGGCCAGGGCCGTGTCGACGTCGGGCCAGGGGGCATGGTCGCTGCCCACTCCGCGGCCGTCGCTGGTGCCCAGCGGATCGACGACAAAGGCATAGCGCGGCTTGCGGCCCGCGGTCGGCGCGACGCCCGGCAGCGATGTGGCGCAAATCTCGATCCGATCGTAACCGGCCAATCGCTTGACGCTCGGCTCGGCGCCGCCGTGACAGCGGCCGATCGCGGCCACGACCTCGGTCAGCGAGCTCGCCGGGCGCTCCAGCGAGGCGTCGCCCCCGGCGCCGTTGGGCGCGGAGCTCTTGGACGCGGGACATAGAAAATAGCGATAGCTCGCATGGGCCCGCTCGGCGCTGGGCGCCGGCGCGCCGTTGGTCTTGGCCGGCGGCGTGGCGCTGGGCATGCGCCGCGGGGCGGGGTCGGCTTTGGGAGTCTTCAGGCCGCCGTTAGACATTTTGCCACTAGACATTTTGTTTGCCTCGAACGCCCTTCACCACCAGGTCGGCCGTCAGGTTGACCGCAAAGGCGATGACGAACAACAAAATGCCGATCACAAACAGCACGCGATAGTGGTCATCGCCCTGCACGGTCTCGCCCAGCTCGGCGGCGATCGTGGCCGTGAGGGTCTGGGTGCGGTCCAGCAGGCTGTGCGGCACCTGCGTGGCATGTCCCGTGGCCATCAGCACGGCCATGGTCTCGCCGATCGCCCGGCCCACGCCCAATAGCACGGCCGCCAGCAAGCCGCTCTTGGCCGCCGGAAACAGCACGCGGTACACCACCTCCCAACGACCCGCGCCCAGGGCCAGCGCGGCCTCGCGATACGAGTCGGGCACCGCCTTTAGCGCGTCCTCGCCCACCGAAACGATCACCGGCACGCTCATCAGCGCCAGGATGATGCCGGCGTTCAATACGTTCAGACCGATCGGCGCGCCGGTCCACTCGATGATCAAGGGGTTGAGCATCATGTAAGCGATGAAGCCCCAGACGATCGACGGGATGGCGGCCAGCATCTCGATCGTGATCTTCAAGAACTCTTTGAGCCGCGGCGACGAGAACTCCGAGACATAAATCGCCGCGCCTAGACCCAAAGGCACCGCGATGGCCATCGACAGTATGGTCACGCTCATCGTGCCAGCCAGCAGGGCCAGGATGCCGTAGCGGGGCGGGTCGCCCACGGGGTTCCAGTCGGTGCTGCCAAAGAACTCAGCCAGGTTCAGCCCGCCAAACAGCATCGGCGCCCCTTCGCGAAACACGAAGAAGAAGATGCCGAACACGAACAGAATGGCGCTATAGCCGCACAGCCGGATCAGCGACTCGATGGCCAGCTCGCCCAGCCCGCGGGACTGACCCAGCTGAGCGCGCAGCCAGCCGCCCAGCGAGCGCTTGGTCTGATCGGGTTGCAGAGGAGACGCGGACATAAGGAGCTGGTCAGGCGTGCGAGATTGGCGTCAGCTTATTGTGCGGGTGCCGCTTCGGGCGCCACTTCTGGTGCGGCCGACTGGGTGACCGGGACGTAGCCCTCTTGCTCGACGATCTTCTGCCCCTCGGTTCCGCGAATCCATTCGATGAATGTCTGCACCGGCCCGGTCGGCTCGCCGACCGTGTAGAGGTACAAGGGCCGCGCGATTGGGTAGGTGCCGTCCTGGGCCGCGGCCACCGTCGGTTCGATCGGCGTGTCGGCCTTGTTCTTGGAAACCGGCAGCACCTTCACCTTTTCGGTGCGATAGCCCATGCCGCTGTAGCCGATCGCACAGGGCGTGTTCGAGACCAACGCCACGACGTCCGACGATCCGCTCTGGGCGGTAAAGCCGGGCTTGTAGTCGCGACCCTTGCCCAGCACCGCCTCTTTGAAATAGGCATACGTGCCTGAGCTGTTCTGCCGCGAGATGCGGATGATCTCGCCGCCGTCGCACTGGGCATTGTCGACGCCCAGCTCTTTCCAGTTCACGATCTTGCCGTCGGTGCCGTAGATCTCGGCCAGCTCTTCCAGCGAAATACTCTTAAGCGGGTTGTCGCGATGGACGTAAATCGCCAGCGCGTCGCGGCCGACCGTAAACTCCTGCGGCGTCTTGCCGGTCTTGCTCTTGGCAGTCTCGATCTCCTTGGGCTCCATCGGCCGGCTGGCCGCGGCGATCTCGATCTTGCCGCCGCAGAGATTGGCAATGCCTACGCCCGAGCCGCCCCCTTTGACCGTGATCGAAATCTCCGGGTGGTCGCGATTGAAGGCCTCGGCCCAGCTCTGGGCCAGGTTGACCATGGTATCGGAGCCGGTGAGCCGCACGGTGTCGAGCGATTCGTCTTCGCGCGAGCGGCCCGAACAGCCGCCGACCAGGGAGGCGGCAAAGAGCAGCAGGGTCATCAAGAGGATGACGCTGGAGGTCGCACGCAGTTTGGCCATAAGGTCTCCGAGTAAGTTCGCCTTGGGGGGCGGTGTTTGGATCGCGGCGGCGGTTAGGGCGGCGTCGATTAGAGCGTTGTCGATCACGATGTGGTTGCGGTCGGGGCGGCTGGAGGATCCAGCGGGGAGACGATCTGGCCGCGCGCACCGCGAAGTGAGCGCAGACAAAAGCGCAAGGGTTCCCTACCCAACGAACGGGAGCCGCCAAGAACAGGTCGCAGTCAGCCGCCGAACAAGTCCGGCCAGCCCGACAGAAAAGCCAGAGCGGTCGCCATCCCTCCCAGGCCCTAGATCATAGGGGGCAATTGTTAGGGAATTGTTAGGGGAGGGGGTGGCGTCGTGTGTCACCAGGTTGTGTCCGATTCTTTCGGGCCCAGCCGAACCCAGGAAAGTCAGGCTTTCTCTCCAAAGAGGGGGAAGTGAGTTATGACTAAACACCCCGAGCATATTGAGCGACTCATTGCAGCCTGCCGGCTATATCCTGGGCTCGATCCCCGCGACGTGGTGGACGCGGTTGGCAGCCCGTGCTGGAGCGATGCCTATTCGGTCAACGACTGGCGGAATCACGTTCATTTTGTGCTCGTGGACGACTGGGACGCCCTTTGCCTGGAGGCGCGTCTGGTGGTGTATTTGCAGGCGGCGGCGACGGCATCGATTGAATAGCCTTTGAAATCCGTGCCAGCCTTCTAAGTCGTCGCTTGTAGATTTTAATAGTCTGCGATTGAATCTCGATCGCAATGGCATTCCATGCGCCACCGATTAGCTCCATGCCAATTTCAGCAGTCCGTCGATTCTTGTACTTGATTCGTTGTTGTATCACGTGAACCCAGTGGGCAATCTCCCTGTCCTTGAGCGATACGACCTGATGTGAGTGTGCAAAATAGTTTCGGATTTTTCGGATTGCCTTGATTACCTCTCGATGGTCCTTGGTAATCAGCCCGAAGGCACAGCACGCAATCTCGCGTGCGGCATAGTGGCCAAGTGGAGAGTTAACGCCGTTCAGTAGTTCATCTTGGTCGCCTTTCGACAACCCGGACTCTTCGCAGCGTGCCTCCAGCAGCTCTTTGAGTAGTTCGCTGATCCACTCAGCGACGATCATTAATCCTCCGCGCTCTGTTTCGCCTGCGAATGCCTCATTCGCATTTGCAATTCTTTGCAATCGTGCGCGCAGTTCTGGATCGTCATCGGACAGGATTTTCCGCCGTGCCATATGTTGGTCCGCACTGGGGCGTGGCGTAGTGCGATCCTCGCCTTATACGCGCACAGATTCGGCGTGCAACTCGCCGCACGTCCACTAGCGCCGCTTGGCTGCCCGTAGGAGCACGTCTCGCGCCCAGGTGGAGGTTTTGCCTCCCTCGACTTTATTAAGCACCCATGCTCCTCGGCCGTCTTGCGGATATCCATTCAATCGCGGCTTGCCTCCATGCAGCCGCAAGCGTGGCATTATACCACCCAAAGGACATTTCGGGTGCCCCGCTGGTACAATGGCGGGCATGGACGAACAGGCCCCCAAACCCGTCCCGAAGCGCCGCTGGTTTCGCTTCTCGCTGCGGACCCTGTTCGTGGTGATGACGGTCGCGCCGTGGATTGGATGGAACCTGTACCAAATACACGAACGCGAGCAAATGCTGCACGCCGGCGGGGTGGGATACTACGCGGGATTTGGAAGTTACCGGTATATGCCGCTTCGTTGGCGGCTATTTGGGGCAAGGTCGGTGTATTCGATTGCATCGAATCATTTCTCGGACCAAGATCTGGCTCGCTATAAGGCAGCGTTTCCAGAGGCCTACATTTCCGGAGAGTGGCCGCCGCTCTGTCCGCCTATCCCAAGCGATGCAAAGAGCGGTCCAGTCCCGTTCTCGGCGAATTGGCTGACTGGTTGTGCAACACTCAATCAGGATTACCCCAAGTGAGCCTCCGCCAAAGTAGGCGGACACAACTTAATGACATACTAACCGGCCATCCCTACACCACACTAATCACACACGACCGGGGGTTGGGTCGTGTGTCACCAGGGAGTTGACCAGTTTTCGAAGACCGGAAATCCCGGGGAAATGGCGGTCGTTAGGGTCGGCGGTCGTCCGCTTCATCGCGCCGCTTTGTCGCAAACATCCATACCAGCAGCGTGCCGATTACGAGCACTGGCACGGCCACCAAGACCGCGATCACAAAGAGCATGCGGTACGGGGAGGGCAGAAACCACAGGTAGATGTCTTCAAGTGGTGCACCAGGAGGCATTCCGGCATTCTAGCAGGGGCGGGTGGCTCATTCCTCCATGGTGCTGCACACTTTTTGCGGACCGCCGTGGAGTGAAGGCCCTGGCATTCTGTTGCCACAGTTACTGCCAAGTCCACGGTAAGCTCACGACGACTCCGGCTTAGGCGAGCGGACTGGAGGCTCACAGGTGGACCATGCGGGACTTGATCGACGGCCGCATTATATTCCCACCCCAAAGGTACAATGGCGGGCATGGACGAACCCATCTCCAATCCCGTCCCCAAGCGCGGCTGGTACCGGTTCCGCTTGGTTGCGATCGCAGCCATCTCGACGCTGCTTGGCGGCTTCTTTGGTTTTTGGCTCGCCTTGGTCGCCTTCCTGAATATCCCCGATCCAGCGCCAGCTCTGCCGGATTGGGTCTGGGTCATTCCCTACGCACTTTCCGTGGTAGCCGGGCTCGCCAGTCTCTGGGCGTCTTTGGCAGTGATGCGTCGACTCACCAAGAAGTAGGCGGCCGGCCCGGACACTGCTTAATGACGCACGACCGGGGGTGCCCTCGTGCGTGACTAGTGCGGTGCAGGATTTTTGAGGCCCGAAAATCCAGGGGGAAACCGAGATTGGGGCGGCCTAACTCCGGAAACAGCGAATGATGGGCAGAACAACAATGGCCGCGATCGCCGCTATCGCCAGCAACAGACCTATGAACGCTTCAACGACCGGGTAGCCAGTCGCTCGGAACCAGCGGCGTTTTGGGGCGGGGGGCATGGCAGTTGGTCACTCCACGTCAATCCTCATGCCACGTTCTTTGAGTATCGCCGATTGAACGATCGCGATGATCCTGTCGCGGGTCGCATCATCGATTAGATCGCCATCGTTGGGATGGTTCCAACGCTGAATCCTATTTTTGTAGACAACAAAATCAGGCAAGTCTGGCTGATCCGGCATCAGCAACTCGCCTTCGATCCAGACCGTCTTGCCGTCAATTGCTGCTTGAATGTGACCGCGCGTAACTTCGAGGATAACAGCACTCGCTTGCGGGGATTCGTCGCTCATTTCGACATTCCGGCAGGGGAGGGGGGCAATTCATGGACGCGGTTCGACCTTCGCCAGCTTCTTCTCGATCTCTTCGCATTGGGCAACGAGCTCATCGTAGTAGCTGGACAAGCGGGCAATGTCCAACGAAGTGATTCCGGTCAGCGACTTGATCTCCGCTCTGAGATCAGCCAGGCGACGCTGTAGTTTTTCACGCTTGCTGACCTCGCCCATCCTTTGCCTCAAACCTACTAAGATTGTTGGCGTCGAACATTCCCACGAAAAACCTCGACGGCGAGAATTGCCAGCGGCGGTTAGCCGCGAATGGCACTAAGTTAAGGAATTAGCCACTGTCGCTCGGCTATACTGGCCGTAGCGAAGACCCGGCCGTCGCACCGCACTGAATGACTTTCCCGCCAACATGCGGAAAGGGAGCTTAAA
>Ga0163144_10000260_pt1 | contig 121026 bp, 2 predicted proteins | sample OliLak19BULKMAT1_FD_123175 | JGI IMG/M metagenome (GOLD analysis project Ga0163144, IMG submission 123175) | Freshwater microbial mat bacterial communities from Lake Vanda, McMurdo Dry Valleys, Antarctica - Oligotrophic Lake LV.19.BULKMAT1 | ecosystem: Environmental > Aquatic > Freshwater >...
ACGATCTCCTACTACGAAGACGGCCCCGACGCGGGCACCGCCCTCGACCGCGCCGTCAACGCGGGCGCGGACGCGGGCTTGCGCGAGACGAAGATGTTCCGGAACGGAACGGCGGGCTCCGACGACGTCGCGCTTCTCAAGCTTCAGACTTGGACCTATTTCCAGGGGGTTTCGAGCGAAGAAAAGACCGACTACGCCCAGAACTACAAGGCCAACGGCGCTGACGTTCGCAACACCACGATCTCGTACTACGAGGACGGCCCCGACGCCGGCACCGCCCTCGACCGCGCTTTGGCCGCTGGCCCCGACTCGGCGATGCGCGAGTCCAAGCTCTTCCGCGGCGGCACCGCCGGCTCTGACGACATCTCCACGCTCAAGCTCCAGTCTTGGACTTATTTCCAGGGAGTCGCTGGCGAAGAAAAGACGGACTTCTCGCAGAACTACAAGGCCAACGGCATCGACGTCCGCAACACCACGCTCTCATACTACGAAGACGGCCCCGACGCCGGAACGGACTTGGACCGCGCCTACGTGGCGAGCTACGACGCCGCTCAGCGCGAAACGAAGCTGTTCCGCGGCGGCACGCCGAATTCCGACGACGTTTCTTCTTTGAAGCTCCAGACTTGGACTTATTTCCAAGGGGCTTCCGGTGAAGAAAAGACCGACTACGCCCAGAACTACAAGGCCAACGGCGCCGACGTCCGCAACACGACGATCTCCTACTACGAAGACGGCCCCGACGCGGGCACTGACCTGGACCGCGCAGCCGACGCGGGAGCCGACGCCGCTCAGCGTGAAACGAAGCTGTACCGCGGCGGCGTTCAGGGATCTTCCGACGTCGCGGCCCTCACGCTTCAGACGTGGACCTACTTCCAGGGCCTCTATACCGAGGAAAAGACCGACTACACTCAAAATTACAAATCGAACGGCCTCGACGTCCGTAACACGCAGATCTCCTACTACGAAGACGGCCCCGACGCCGGCACCGCGCTCGACCGCGCCGTCAACGCGGGCGTCGACGCGGCGCTCCGCGAAACGAAACTCTTCCGTGGCGGCACCGCCGGCTCCGACAACGTTTCGAGCCTCAAGCTTCAGAATTGGACCTATTTCCAGGGCGTCGCGGGCGAGGAAAAGACCGACTACTCGCAGGCGTACAAATCCAACGGCGCCGTTCGCAACACCACGATCTCCTACTACGAAGACGGCCCCGACGCCGGCACCGCGCTCGACCGCGCCGCCGCCGCGGGCGTCGACTCCGCTCAGCGCGAAACGAAGCTCTTCCGCCTGGGCGCCGCCGGCTCCGACGACGTCTCTTCGCTCAAGCTCCAGACGTGGACGTACTTCCAGGGCCTCTCCGGTGAAGAGAAGACGGACCTCACGCAAAATTACAAGTCGAATGGAAACGACATCCGCACCACGCAGATCTCCTACTACGAAGACGGCCCCGACGCCGGCACCGCGCTCGACCGCGCGCTCGTCGCGGGCGTGGATTCGGCCCTCCGTGAGACCAAGCTCTGGCGTTCGGGTTCCGCCGGCTCCGACGACGTCTCCGCCCTCAAGCTTCAGACTTGGACGTACTTCCAGGGGGTCTCGAGCGAAGAGAAGGTCGACTTCACCCAGAATTACCGGTCGGACGGCATCACGATTCGTTCGACGCAGATTTCTCTCTACGAGGACGGCCCTGACGCCGGCACCGACCTGGACCGCGCCGCTGCGGCGGGTACCGATGCGGCCCTCCGCGAGACGCGTCTCTTCCGCCTGGGCGCCGCCGGCTCCGACGTCATCACGACGGACATGAAGCTCCAGACCTGGACCTATTACAAGGGCCTCTCCGGCGAAGAAAAGACCGACTTCACGCAGAATTACAAAGCAAACGGCGTCGACGTCCGCAACACGACGATCTCGTACTACGAAGACGGCCCCGACGCCGGCACCGATCTCGACCGCGCCGCCGCCGCGGACGTCGACGCGGCGCTGGTCGAGACCAAACTCTTCCGCGGCGGCGCGACGGGCTCCGACAACGTGTCCACGCTGAAGCTTCAGACGTGGACCTATTTCAAAGGCCTCTCGGGCGAAGAAAAGACCGACTTCACGCAGAACTACAAAGCCAACGGAACGACGGTACGCAACACTCAGATCTCGTTCTACGAAGACGGCCCCGACGCCGGCACCCAGCTCGACCGCGCCGCCGCCGCGGGCGCGGACGCGGCCCTCCGCGAGACCAAGCTCTACCGCAACGGCACGGCCGGTGAAGACACGATCTCGGCGACGATGAAGCTCCAGACTTGGACCTATTTCCTGGGCTCGAACGGCGAAGAGAAGACGGACATCACGCAGAACTACAAGTCGAACGGTATCGATATCCGCACCACCCAGATCTCCTACTACGAAGACGGCCCCGACGCCGGCACCGCGCTCGACCGCGCCGCCGCCGCCGTCGGAGACGCCGGTCTCCGCGAAACCAAACTCTTCCGCGGCGGCGCCGCCGGCTCCGACAACGTCTCGACCCTCAAACTCCAGACCTGGACCTATTACGTCGGCGCCTCGGGCGAAGAGAAGGTCGACTTTACCCAAAACTACAAGGCCAACGGCTCCGAAGTCCGCAACACGCAGATCTCCTATTATGAGGACCCCGCGAACGCCGCCGCCGTCGTCCGCGCCGCTGCCGCCGGAGCTGATTCGGCCCAGCGTCAGACGAAGCTCTACCGCGGCGGCTCAGCCGGCTCCGATCTCATCACGACGGTGATGAAGCTCCAGGCGTGGACTTATTTCAAGGGTCTGGCCTCCGAAGAAAAAACCGACTACGCGCAGAACTACCGTTCGAACGGCGTGGACGTCCGCAACACACAGATCTCGTACTACGAGGATCCGGCCGCTCCGGCCGCGGTCGTCCGGGCGTCCTTCGCCAATGCGGATTCCGCGCTCCGTCAGACCAAGCTCTACCGCGGCGGGACCCCGGGCGTGGACACGATCTCGGCCGCGATGACGCTCCAGACTTGGACCTATTTCAAGGGAGATTCGGCGGAGGAAAAAACCGACTTCGTCCAGAACTACAAGTCGAACGGCGGCGTGCGCAACACGCAGATCTCGTATTACGAGGATCCGGCGAACGCCGCCCTCCTCGTCCGTGCGGCCGGCGCCAACGCAGACTCGGGGCTCCGCGAAACGAAGCTCTACCGCGGCGGCATGCCGGGCTTCGACACGATCGCCGCCACGATGAAGCTCCAGACGTGGTCCTATTTCAAGGGCGAGTCCGGCGACGAAAAGGCCGATTTCTCGCAGAATTACAAAGCCAACGGCGCCGATGTTCGTAACACGACGATCTCTTATTATCAACAGGATCCCGCGAACGCCACCGCCCCGCTCGTGCGCGCGGTGGCCGCTAACGCAGATTCCGCGCTCCGCGAGACCAAACTCTGGCGTGGCGGCTCGGCCGGTCTCGACACGATTTCCCTCACCATGAAGCTCCAGACCTGGACCTATTACAAGGGCCTCTCCGGCGAAGAAAAGACCGACTTCACCCAGAACTACAAGGCCAACGGCGCCGACGTTCGCAACACGCAGATTTCCTACTACGAAGATCCGGACGGCGGCGCGACGCTCGTCCGCGCCTCGGAGGCGAACGGGGATTCCGCGCTCCGCGAGACGAAGGTCTGGCGTGGCGGCTCGGCCGGCCTCGACACGATCTCCGTCTCTATGAAGCTCCAGACGTGGACCTACTTCGAAGGCGTCTCCGGCGAAGAAAAGACGAACTTCACGCAGAACTACAAGTCGAACGGCACGGACGTCCGCAACACCCAGCTTTCTTATTACGAAGATCCGGCGAACCCGGCGGCGCTCGTGCGCGCGCTCGCGGCCAACGGCGATTCTCCGCTCCGCGAGACCAAGCTCTGGCGCGGTGGCTCGGCCGGACTCGATACGATCTCCGTCTCCATGAAGCTCCAGACCTGGACCTACTTCAAGGGTGACGCGAACGAAGAGAAGACCGACTACACGCAGAACTACAAGGTCAACGGCACGACGGTCCGCAACACCCAGATCTCGCTGTACGAGGATCCGGCCGGCGGCACGGCGCTCGTTCGCGCGGCGAACGCCAACGCGGACACGGCCCTCCGTCAGAACAAGCTGTACCGCCTCGGCTCGGCCGGATCGGACAACGTTTCCGGTCTCAAGCTTCAATCGTGGACGTACTTCCAGGGTCTCGTGAACGAGGAAAAGACCGACTTCGTCCAAAACTACAAGTCGAACGGCGTCGACGTCCGCAATACGGCGGTTTCTTATTATCAGGACCCCGCTGACCCGAACGCGCTCGTCCGCGCCGCCGCCGCCGACGCGGATTCGGCTCTGCGCGAGAACAAGCAGTTCCGCGGTGGCGTGCCGGATTCGGACAACGTCTCGACGCTCAAGGTTCAGAGCTGGACCTATTTCAAGGGCCTCTCGACGGAAGAGAAAACCGACTTCGCCCAGGCGTACAAATCCAACGGCACGACAGTCCGTAACACCACGATTTCCTTCTACGAGGACCCGGCGGGCGGCACGGGCGTCGTGCGCGCTTCCGCGGCCAACGGGGACATGGGCCTGCGCCAGACCAAGCAATTCCGGGACGGCACGGCGGGCTCGGACGCGCTCGCGGTTTCCATGAAGCTCCAGACGTGGACCTACTTCGAAGGCGTCTCCGGTGAAGAGAAGACCGACTTCGCCCAGAATTACCGCAACGACGGCACTGTCCGCAACACGCAGATCTCCTATTACGAGAACCCCAACGGCACGGCGACGCTCGTGCGCGCCTCCGCCGCCAACGGGGACTCAGCGCTCCGCGAGACTAAACTCTTCAAGGGTGGCGTCGCCGGCGCCTCGACGCTCACGGCTTCGATGACGCTCCAGACTTGGACCTACTTCAAAGGCGAGTCCGGCGAGGAAAAGACGGACTTCACGCAGAACTACCGCTCGAACGGCGTCGACGTACGCAATACGCAGATTTCCTACTACGAGGATCCGAACGGCGCGACTGCCGTCGTCCGCGCGGCACTCGCGAACGCCGACACCGCGCTCCGCGAGACGAAGCTCTACCGCGGCGGCACCCCGGGTTCCGACAGCGTGCTCGCGACCATGCTCCAGACGTGGACGTACTTTAAGGGCGAGTCCGGCGAAGAAAAGACCGATTTCGTCCAGAATCACAAGGCCAACGGCGGTGGGGTGCGGAACACGACCATTTCTTATTACCAGGTGGATCCGAACAACGCGGCCGCCCCGCTCGTTCGCGCCGCCGCGACGAATGCCGATTCCGCACTCCGCGAGACGAAGCTCTGGCGCGGCGGCACTTCCGGCTCCGACACGATCACGGTTACGATGAAGCTCCAGACGTGGACCTACTTCAAGGGCGAATCGGGCGAAGAGAAGATCGACTACACGCAGAGCTACAAGTCGAGCGGCGACGTGCGCACCACGACGATCTCCTACTACCAGAAGGATCCGGACAACGCGGCCGCTCCGCTCGTCCGCGCGTCCGTGACGAACGTGGATTCCGCCCTGCGCGAAACGAAGCTCTTTAAGGGCGGCGTCGCGGAGTCCGATACGGTCTCGGCCACGATGAAACTCCAGTCCTGGACCTACTTCAAAGGCCTGACGAGCGAAGAAAAGACCGACTTCGCCCAGAACTACAAGGTAGACGGCACGGTCCGCAATACGACTCTTTCCTACTATGAAGATCCGAACGGCGGCGTGGCCGCGGTCCGCGCGGCTGTCGCGAACGGGGACTCCGCGCTGCGTCAGACCAAGCAGCACCGCGGCGGCACCGCCGGAGTCGACACGATCGCGGCGACGATGAAGCTCCAGACGTGGATCTACTACCAGGGCGTCTCGGGCGAGGAGAAGACCGACCTCACGCAGAACTACCGCGCGAACGGCACGACCGTCCGCAACACGCAGATCTCTTATTACGAGGACCCCGAGAACCCGAACGGACTCGTTCGCGCCTCGGCCACGTTCGGCGACTCCGCCCTTCGCGAGACCAAACTCTGGCGCGGCGGCACGGCCGGCCTCGACACGATCTCCGCCACGATGAAGCTTCAGACGTGGACTTACTTCAAGGGCTACTCCGGCGAGGAGAAGACCGACTTCACGCAAAACTACAAGTACGTGAACGGCGCGGCCGTGGTGCGCAACACGCAGATCTCCTATTACCAGGACGTCGCCGACGAGAATAACCCGCTTGCGCTCGTCGGCGCGGCCGCCGCGGACCCGGACGCGGCACTCCGCCAGACCAAGCTCTTCCGTCTCGGGAGCGCGGGCTCGGCCGTCGTCACTGGCCTCAAGATTCAGACTTGGACCTTCTACCGTGGCGATTCGAGCGAAGAGAAGACCGACTTTACCCAGAACTACAAGGCCAACGGCGCCGACGTCCGCAACACCACGATCTCCTACTACCAGAAAGATCCCGCCAACGTCGCCGCGCCGCTCGTCCGCGCCGCCGCGACCAACGGCGACTCTGCTCTACGCGAGACCAAGCTCTTCCGCGGCGGCGTGGCCGGCGAGGATACCCTCGCGTCGACCATGAAACTTCAGGCTTGGACCTACATGAAGGGCGAGTCGAACGAGGAGAAGACCGACTTCGCGCAGGGCTACAAGGCTGACGGCGCCACGGTCAAGAACACCACGATTTCCTATTACCAGAAGGATCCCGACGATCCCGCGGCGGCTCTCGTACGCGCGGCACAGGCCAACGCGGATTCCTCGCTCCGTGAGACGAAGATGTACAAGGACGGCTCCGCCGGAGTGGACACGATTTCCGGGACGATGCGCCTCCAGACGTGGTCCTACCTCCGCGGTCTTTCCGGCGAAGAAAAGACCGACTTCGTCCAAAGCTACAAATCGAACGGCACGACGGTTAAGAACACCACGGTCTCGTATTACGAGGATCCGAACGGCGGCACCGCGCTCGTGCGCGCGACGAACGCCAACGGGGACTCCGCGCTCCGCGAGACCAAACAGTTCCGCAATGGCACGGCAGGTTCGGACGTCATCGGCGCGGGAATGCCGCTCCAGACCTGGACCTACTTCAAAGGCGATCCCTCGGAAGAGAAGACAGATTACCTCCAGAACTACAAGGGCAACGGCGTCACGGTTCGCAGCACGCAGATCACCTACTACGAGGACCCCGCGAACGCCGCCGCTCTCGTACGCGCGCTCGACGCCAACGGCGATTCCGCCCAGCGCGAGACTAAGCTCTGGCGTGGCGGCGTGGCCGGCTCCGCCACGACCGCCGCTACGATGAAGCTCCAGACGTGGACCTACTTCAAGGGTGAATCCGGCGAGGAAAAGACAGACTATCTTCAGAACTATCGCGCGAACGGTACGACCGTCCGCAGCACGCAGATATCCTATTACGAGGATCCAAACAACACCGCAGCGATCGTCCGCGCCGCGCAGTCTACGGCGGACACCGCGCTTCGCGAGACGAAGCTCTGGCGCGGCGGCACGGCCGGTTCTTCCGTCATCACCGTGACGATGAAGCTCCAGACCTGGACCTACTTCAAAGGCGAGGCGAATGAGGAAAAAACCGACTTCACTCAGAACTACAAGGCAGACGGCGCCACCGTCCGCAACACGACGATCTCCTATTACCAGAAAGATACGGCGCTTCCGACCGCGCCGCTCGTCCGCGCCGTCACGACGAACGCCGACTCCGCTCTCCGCGAGACCAAGCAGTACCGCGGCGGCACGGCCGGGGTGGACACGATCTCGGCGACGATGAAGCTCCAGACGTGGTCGTACTTCAAGGGAGACGCCGCCGAAGAGAAGAGCGATTTCGTTCAGACTTACAAGTCCGACGGTTCGACCGTGAAGACGACCCAGATCAGCTTCTACGTGAACCCCGCGGGCGCCGGTCTCGTGCGCGCAGCGGCGGCTAACGGGGATTCCGCTCTCCGCGAGACCAAGCTCTACCGCGGCGGCTCCGCCGGCCTCGACACGATCCTTGCGACCATGAAGCTCCAGGCCTGGACCTACTTCAAGGGCGAGGCGAACGAGGAAAAAACCGACTTCGCGCAGAACTACAAATCCAACGGCACCGACGTCCGCAACACCACTCTTTCGTTCTACGAAGATCCGGCCGGCGGCGCGGGCGTGGTGCGCGCGGTCGACGCGACGGCGGATACCGGACTTCGCCAGACGAAGCTTCACCGCGGCGGCGCCGCGGGTTCCGACACGATCTCCGCGGCGATGAAGCTCCAGACTTGGACTTACTTCCAGGGCCTCTCGGCCGAGGAAAAAACCGACTTCGTCCAGAATTACAAGTCGAACGGCGCCGACGTCCGCAACACGCAGATCTCGTACTACGAGGATCCGACCGATCCGAACGCGCTCGTGCGCGCCTCGGCGGCGAACGTGGACTCGGCCCTCCGCGAGAACAAGCTCTGGCGCGGCGGCACCGCCGGCTTGGACACGATCGCAGCCGCGATGAAGCTTCAGACTTGGACCTACTTCAAAGGAGAATCAGCCGAGGAAAAGACCAATTACCTGCAAAACTACAAGTCGAACGGTACGGACGTGCGCAACACCCAGATCCATTACTACGAGGACCCGGCGAACGCGGCGCTCCTTGTGCGGGCCGCCCAGGCCGAAGTGGATTCCGCCCAGCGCGAGACCAAACTCTGGCGCGGCGGCACTTCCGGCTCCGACACGATCGCCGCCACGATGAAGCTCCAGACGTGGACCTATTTCAAGGGCGACTCGGCGGAAGAGAAGACCGACTACCTCCAAAACTACAAGTCCAACGGCGTCGACGTGCGCAGCACGCAGATCTCGTATTACGAGGACCCGGCGAACGCGGCCGCGCTGGTTCGCGCAGCCGCGGCGGCCTTCGAATCGGCGCTCCGCGAAAACAAGCAGTACCGCGGCGGCACGCCGAACTCGGACGTCCTCTCCGTCGATATGAAGCTCCAGTCGTGGACCTATTTCAAGGGTCTGGCGAACGAAGAGAAGACGGATTATCTCCAGACTTACCGTTCCAACGGTACGACCGTGAGGAACACGACGATCTCGTTCTACGAGGATCCGAACGGCGGCACGGGCGTCGTTCGCGCGGTCGCGGCGACGGCGGACACTGCGCTGCGCCAGACCAAGCAGTACCGCGGCGGCACCGCCGGCTCAGACGTCATCGCGGCGACGATGAAACTGCAGACGGCCACCTACTTCCTGGGCGTCTCCGGCGAAGAAAAGACCGATTACGTCCAGAATTACCGCTCGGACGGCGTCGCCATCCGCAACACGCAGCTCCACTACTACGAAGATCCGGCGAACGCCGCCGCCCTCATCCGCGCCGTCGACGCCAACGGCGACTCCGCTCAGCGCGAAACCAAGCTTTTCCGCGGCGGAACCGCTGGCTCCGACGCGGTCACCGCGGCGATGAAACTCCAGACCTGGACCTACTTCAAGGGCCTCTCGGGCGAAGAGAAGGTGGACTACCTGCAAAACTACAAGTCGGACGGCGTCGGCGTCCGCAACACCCAGATCCATTACTACGAGGACCCTGCGAACGCGGCGCTTCTGGTCCGCGCGATCGACGCGACGGTGGATTCCGCCCAGCGCCAGACGAAGCTCTTCCGCGGCGGCGCGGCCGGCTCCGACGTCGTTTCGGCCGCGATGAAGCTCCAGACCTGGACCTACTTCAAGGGCGATACCAACGAAGAACGCACCGATTACCTTCAGAATTACAAGTCCAGCGGCACTGACGTCCGTAACACGATGATCAGCTATTACCAGGATCCGCTGAACGCCGCGTCGCCGACGCTCGTCCGCGCCCTGCAGGCCGGCCCCGACGCTCCGCTCCGCGAGACGAAACTCTGGCGCGGCGGCACGGCGGAGTCCGACGCCATCAACGCCGTCATGAAGCTTCAGACCTGGACCTACTACAAGGGCGACGTGAACGAAGAAAAGACCGACTTCGTCCAAAACTACAAGGCGGACGGCACGACGGTCCGTAACACCACGCTTCACTATTACGAAGACCCGGCGAACGCCGCCCTTCTCGTGCGTGCGACCGCCTCAAGCTCTGATTCTGCTCTGCGCGAGACCAAGCAATTCCGCAATGGCACCGCCGGCTCGGACATCATCGCCACGACGATGAAGCTCCAGACCCATACCTACTTCAAAGGCCTCGTGAACGAAGAGAAAACCGACTTCCTTCAGAATTATCGGTCGAACGGAACCACGGTCCGCAACACGCAGATCCATTTCTACGAAGACCCCACGGGCGGCACCGGGGTGGTACGCGCATCCGTCGCCAACTCGGAATCGGCGCAGCGCGAGACCAAGCTCTACCGCGGCGGAACGATGGGTTCGGACACGATCTCCGCGACGATGAAACTTCAGACCGTGAGCTACTTCCAGGGCGTGGCGAACGAAGAGAAGACTGATTACGTCCAGAACTACCGCTCCGACGGAATCGCGGTCCGCAACACCACGATCTCCTACTACGAAGATCCCGCGAACGCCACCGCCCTGGTCCGCGCGGTCGCGGCAAACGCGGATTCTGCGCTCCGTGAAACCAAGCAGTGGCGCGGAGGCACCGCGGCGTCGGACGTCGTCTCCGCCACGATGAAACTTCAGTCTTGGTCCTATTTCAAGGGCCTCTCGGGCGAAGAAAAGACCGATTACGTCCAGAACTACAAATCCAACGGATCGGACGTGCGCAATACGACGATCCATTACTACGAGGACGTCGCGCTCGCGGTCGTTCGCGCCTCCGCCGCCAACGTCGATTCCGCGCAGCGCGAGACCCGCCAGTACCGCGGCGGCTCGGCCGGCTCCTCCGTCATCTCCGCAACGATGAAACTGCAGACTTGGACCTATTTCAAGGGCGACGCCGGCGAAGAGCGGACCGACTATCAGCAGAACTACAAGTCCAACGGCACCGACGTGCGGAACACGCAGATCAGCTATTACCAGGATCCCGCAGGCGCCGCCGGCGGGCTCGTACGCGCGGCCGCGGCAGGCCCCGACGCGGCGCTTCGTGAGACGAAACTCTGGCGCGGCGGCACGCCGAATTCGGACACGATCTCCGCCACGATGAAGCTCCAGACGTGGACCTACTATCTCGGCGAGGTCAATGAAGAGAAGACGGATTATTCGCAGAATTACAAGTCGAACGGCACGGCGGTGCGCAACACGACGCTCTACTACTACGAAAATCCGGCGGGCGCGGGTCTCGTGCGCGCCGTGGGCGCGAACGTCGACTCCGCACAACGCGAGACCAAGCTCTACCGCGGCGGCACCGGCGGCTCGGCCGCCGTCTCGGCCGCGATGAAGCTTCAGACCTGGACTTACTTCCAGGGCCTTTCCGGGGAAGAGAAAACCGATTACGCGCAGAACTACAAGGCCGACGGCGCGGCCGTCCGTAACACGACGATTTCCTATTATGAGGACCCCGCGGGCGGCGTCGGCCTCGTGCGTGCCGTCGCCGCGACCCCGGACACCGCGCTCCGCCAGACCAAACAGTGGCGCGGCGGCTCGGCCGGTTCCGACGCGATCACCGCCGCGATGAAGCTTCAAACTTGGATCTACTTCCAGGGCGTCGTCGGCGAGGAAAAGAACGACTTCCTGCAGAACTACAAAGCCAACGGCACCGACGTCCGGAACACGATGTTCTATTATTACGAGGATCCGGCGAACGCCGCCGCCCTCGTGCGGGCGATCGACGCGAACGGCGATTCCGCCCAGCGCGAAACGAAGCTCTTCCGCGGTGGTGCCGCCGGATCGGACACCATCACCGCCGCGATGAAACTCCAGACGTGGTCGTACTTCAAGGGTCAGGTCAGCGAAGAAAAACTCGACTACGTGCAGAACTACAAGGCGGACGGCACGACGGTCCGCAGCACCGTGATCACCTATTACGAAGGTCCCACCGGCGGGCTCATCCGCGCCTCGGTCGCCGACGTCGACTCGGCTCAGCGCGAGACCAAGAGCTGGCGCGGCGGCGTGGCCGGTGCCGACACGATCTCCGCCACGATGAAACTCCAGACTTGGACGTACTTCCTCGGCGAAGTAAACGAGGAGAAGACCGACTACTCACAGAACTACAAGTCCGACGGCACGACGATCCGCAACACGACGCTCCATTACTACGAAGACCCCGCGAACGCCGCGGCTCTCGCGCGCGCGGCCACTGCCGGAGCGGACTCCGCCCAGAAGGAAACCAAGCTCTACCGCGGCGGCGCCACCGGCTCCGACGACGTCTCGAGCCTCAAGCTCCAGACTTGGACCTACTTCAAGGGAATGGCCAACGAGGAAAAGACCGATTACCTCCAGAATTACAAACTCGACGGCACCACCGTCCGGAACACCCAGCTTCATTATTACGAGGACCCGGCGAACGCGGCGGGTCTCGTGCGCGCGACGGCCGCGGACGTCGATTCCGCCCAGCGCGAGACGAAGCTTTACCGCCGCGGCACCGCGGGCACGGACGCGCTCGCCGCCAACATGAAGCTCCAGACCTGGACGTACTTCCAGGGTGTGGCGAACGAAGAAAAGACCGATTACGTTCAGAGCTATCGCACCGACGGCGCCACCGTCCGCAACACGACGATCAATTACTACGAAGACCCGGCCAACCCGGCCGGTCTCGTGCGCGCGGTCGCGGCCAGCGTCGATTCCGCCCAGCGACAGACGAAGGTGTACCGCCTCGGAACGGCTGGCTCGGACAACGTCTCCGCCCTCAAACTTCAGACCTGGACCTACTTCAAGGGCGAGGCGAACGAGGAGAAGATCGATTACCTGCAGAACTACAAGTCCGACGGCGTCGGCCTCCGCAACACCCAGATCAATTACTACGCCGATCCCGCCGGCGGCACGGGCGTCGTTCGCGCCACGGCCGCGGACGTCGACTCCGCCCAGCGCGAGACGAAGCTCTGGCGCGGCGGCACGGCGGGCTCGGACGTCATTGGGGCGACGATGAAATTGCAGAACTGGAGCTACTTCAAAGGCGACGCGAACGAAGAGAAGCTCGATTATCTCCAAAACTACAAGGGCGATGGCACGACGGTCCGCAACACGCAGGTCAGCTACTATCAGGATCCCGCGAACGCTGCCCCGACGGCTCTCGTGCGCGCCGCCGGCGCCAACTCGGATTCCGCCCAGCGCGAGACGAAGCTCTACCGCCTGGGCACTGCCGGCTCGGACAACGTCTCCGCCCTCAAGCTGCAGACTTGGACCTATTTCAAAGGCGACGTGAACGAAGAGAAGACCGACTACCTCCAGAACTACAAGGTCAACGGCACGACGGTCCGCAACACGACGATCTCGTACTACGAGGGCGCGACCGCCGCCGCCCTAGTCCGCGCCGCCGCCGCCGATCCGGACGCCGCGCTCCGCGAGACCAAGACGTGGCGCCAGGGCACGGCCGGCTCCGACACGATCGCCGCCACGATGAAGCTCCAGACCTGGACCTACATGAAGGGCTTCGTCGGTGAAGAGAAGACGGACTTCCTCCAAAACTACAAGTCGAACGGCACCGACGTGCGCAGTACGCAGGTCCACTACTACGAAGACGCGGTGAACGCAGCAGCCGTCGTTCGCGCCGACGTCGCGGGCCCCGACTCGGCAATGCGTCAGACCAAGCTCTACCGGAAGGGAACTGCCGGATCCGACAATGTCGCGAGCCTCAAGCTCCAGACCTGGACCTATTTCCTCGGGACTTCGGGCGAGGAGAAGACGGATTACCTTCAGAACTACCGCACCGACGGCGCGACCGTCCGAAACACCCAGCTCCACTATTACGAGGATCCCGCCAATCCAGCCGCGCTCGTGCGTGCGACCGCAACGAACGTGGATTCCGCCCAGCGCGAGACCAAACTCTACCGCGGCGGCTCGGCGGGCTCCGACGACGTCTCTTCCTTGAAGCTCCAGACTTGGACGTACTTCAAGGGCCTCTCGGGCGAAGAGAAGGTCGACTACACCCAGACCTACAAGTCGAACGGAACCGACGTCCGCAACACGACGATTTCCTATTACGAGGATCCCGCCAACGCCGCCGCCCTCGTGCGCGCTTCCACCGCCGACGTGGATTCGGCGATGCGCGAAACGAAACTCTACCGCCTTGGCACCGCCGGCTCCGACGACGTATCCTCCTTGAAGCTCCAGACTTGGACTTATTTCAAGGGCGATGTCAGCGAGGAGAAGGTGAACTTCGCGCAAAACTACAAGGCGAATGGTACTGACGTCCGCAACACCACCATTTCCTACTACGAGGACCCCGCCGACCCGAACGCGCTCGTACGGGCGGCCGCGGCGCAGGCCGACTCCGCGATGCGCGAGACCAAACAGTGGCGCGGAGGCACGGCCGGCTCGGACACGATCTCCGCCACGATGAAACTCCAGACCTGGACCTACTTCAAGGGCGACGTCTCGGAGGAAAAGACCCACTACATGCAAGCTTACAAGTCCGACGGGAGCGTCCGTTCCACGCAGATCTACTATTACGAAGATCCTGCGGGCGGAAACGGTCTGGTGCGCGCCGACGTCGCGGGCGTGGATTCGGCGATGCGCGAGACGAAGATGTTCCGCCTCGGAACCGCGGGTTCGGACAACGTCTCTTCCTTGAAGCTCCAGACTTGGACATACTTCAAGGGATTCGCGACCGAAGAAAAAACCGACTTCGCGCAGAACTACAAGTTCGATGGCACGAGCGTTCGCTCGACGACGATCAGCTACTACGAGGACCCCGCGGGCGGGGCGGCTCTCGTGCGCGCGGCGCTGGCGGGCCCCGACTCGGCGCTTCGCGAGACCAAGATGTACCGTTTCGGTTCGGCGGGTTCCGCGGCGACGGGCGGGCTCAATCTTCAGACCTGGACCTACTTCAAGGGAATCTCCGGCGAGGAAAAGACCGACTACGCTCAGAACTACAAGCGCGACGGCGTCACGGTGCACGGCACCACGATCTCGTTCTACGAGGACCCCGCAGGTGGCACGGGCGTCGTGCGCGCGGAGACGGCCAACGGCGACTCCGCCCTCCGCGAAACCAAGAGCTACAAGAACGGCACTGGTGGCTCGGACGCGATCGTCGCCGGTATGGATCTCTTGAGCTGGACCTACTTCAAGGGGCTTTCGAGCGAGGAAAAGAGCGACTTTTCGATCAGCTACAAGAAGAACAACGACGTGCGCAGCACCCAGATCACCTGGTATGAGGACGTGAACGGCGCCGGTCTTGTGCGCGCGGCCGACGCGGATGTGGATGCGGCGATGCGCGAGACGAAGCTCTACCGGAAGGGCACGACGGGCTCCGACAACGTCGCGAGCCTCAAGCTCCAGACCTGGACCTACTTCAAGGGCCAGATGAACGAAGAAAAAACCAATTTCTCGCAGTCTTACTGGACGAACGGAACGACCGTCCAGAACACGACGATTTCCTACTACGAGTCGAACCCCTCGGGCGGCGCGCCCGAGCGCGCGGCCCAGGCGTCCGGCGATCAGGCGCTCGTGCGCAGCGATTCCTTCAAGAAAGGCGCCACCGGCTCCGACAGCACCTCCGGACTCAAGCTTTCTGCCAAGAGCTTCTTCAAGGGCCTCTCGAGCGAGGAAAAGACCGACTACGCACTCAATTACAACGGTCCCGCGGGTCAGGAAGACGTGGTCTCTGAGACGACGTCCTTCTACGGGGAAGCGAATCCGAGCCCCGACTACCGCGCTCAGGATGCGTACCTCTACGATCCGATGAAGCGCACTGAAACCCGCATCGGTGGTTCGAATAACGGAACCAACGACGGCCGTAAACGCACGTTCTCGTACTTCACGGGCAGCTCGGGTGAAGAGAAGGTGCTCTTCACGCAGTCGTACACCTACGACCAGCTCGTGTACGAGACCACGAAAAACGCGTACGACCCGAACGACGGCCGCATGACCGAGTCGACGACCTACCGCCGCGGCAGCGAGGGCGTCAGCACCGTGACGGGCCTCCTTAAGAAGAGCAAGACGGTGTTCGCCGGCGAAGAGAGTTACGAGAAGGTGCACGAGTCGTTCGCGTACCGTCCGAATGGGTCGCTCAAGAACCACACGCTGTCCGAGTACGAGGGCGGCTTGCTTGCGACGAACCCGAACATTCCGTTCGAAGCGGCTCTCCGCCGCCAGCAGACCTTCTACGGCCCCGCCTCGGCAGGCCGCCGCGTGAACGAATCGGTTTATCTCGGGGACTGGAGCGAGGAAAAGATCGACAGGATCACCGATTATAAAGGCGTCGTCACTCAGCACTATTACGACGGGTTCTTCTTCACTCCGGCCGGCGGCATGATGATGCCGAACGCCGCGCAGCCGAACAAATACGAGCTCGTCACGCGCACGGAGATCATCGGAAACGGCGACGTGAGCTACTTCGGCATCAACCAGTTCAAGGAATCGCAGCAGAAATTCCAGACCGACTACAAGGGCACCATCACGACGTACGTTTATGATGCTTCCGACGTGCTCGTGAAGACGTCGGCCATCCAGACTGTTGCCCGCGCGATCGGCCTCGCCGGCTTCGTGCCGGAGCAGTCGGAGCTCGCGACGTTCTTCGAGCGCGATCTCTACCTCGACACACGCGCCGTGTTCTCGACGAACGGCCTCAACAATATCACCTACAACCGCTACGACGGCGGCACCGGCGACCTCTTTTACACCATCGAGGTGACGAACGCCTTCGCGGGGGCCGTCGCCGCCGTGAAATCCGCACCGGCCTCGATCGGAGCCTTCATTGGCGGCCTGACCGGCAACCCCGACACGTTCGTCCCCTCGGGCGGCCTCGGCGTGAACAAGATGACGAAGACTTACATGGAGTACGACCCCGACGACGGCACGACGCGCGCCTCGTTCCAGTTCAGCCCCAGCGGCAAGCGCATCGCCTTCACCTACGAGAAGATCATCCAGCCGACGTTCCCCGATGCGTCGAAGCGCTACCGCACGCTCGTGACGCGCACCTCGATGGGCATCGCCTCGACATTCGATTCGATCACGATTCAGAACAAGTACGGCCGCGTGACCGAGACCATCGACGCGGGCGGTATCTTGAGCTACTCGTACTACGTCCCGCCGCCCGGCCTGTGGGGTGTGCCGCTTAACGAGCAGACCTCGGTGCTCAATACGATCACGAAGTCGGATCTGAACGGCAAGACTCTCCAGACCCTGCAGACCGAAGTCTGGAACAACCAGGTCCCGATGCCCAACGAGATGGGCGAACAGGCGTTCAACACGCAGATCCTGACGCGCACCGAGTACCGCTATATGGAAGATCCGAGCACGGGCCTCCTCATCACCGCCGAAGCGGAGACCTATGCGGGCACGATTCGCATCCGCCGCCAAGTGTTCGACCAGTACATGCGCGTCACCGAAATCTACGAGTGGCTGCCGACCGAAAACGGCCAGAAGCTGTGGGGCTTGGCGCAGAAATTCACGTACTACACGCCTCCGGGATACGGCCAGTTGAACCTGGGCGCCGGCGGGATGCTTCCGATGCCGACCAACGCAATCGCCTCGATCGTGAATGGCGGCGCGGTGAACGTCGGCGGCAACCTCGGCGGCGCTTCGCTGACCGGCGATGCGCTCACCGCGTGGGCCCTCAAGATGATCAACGCCGGCGACGCGTGGAGCAAGTACCAGACGATGGGTACGGGCGTCACGATGGCGATCCTCGATTCGGGCTTCACCCTCGATTCCACCGCGGTCTGGAGGAACGCCGCGGAAGCTGCGGGCCTGCCGGGCGTCGACGACGACGGCAACGGCTACATCGATGACGTCGACGGCTGGAACTTCGTCGCCGGCAACAACGACGTCTCGGACAAGCTCGGCCACGGCACGAACGTTGCTCGTGCGGCGCTGGCGGCGGCTCCCGGGGCGAACGTGATGCGTCTCAGCGTTCTCGACGAGTTTGGCCGCGGCACGGTCGAGAAGATCGCCGAGGGCATCGTCTACGCGGCCCGCAACGGCGCGAAGGTCATCAATCTTTCGATCGGCGGCGGTCTCCTCGACCTCCAAAGCTTCGGCATCGTCCGGACCGCGATCGAGACCGCAATGCAGATGGGCGCGCTCATCGTCGCGGCCGCCGGCAACCAGGGCAAGGAAGTCGATCCGTACTCGATCGCCGCGATCCAGGGCGTCATCGGCGTCGGCGCCAGCGACCAGGCAGACAAGAAGAGCGCTTTCTCGAACGTCGGCGGCAACGTCCGGATCGTAGCGCCTTCCGAGAGCGGCACGTCGATGGCGGCTCCGCTCGTCGCCGGCGCGCTCGCGCTCCTTATGAGCAAATATCCGTACAAGTCCACCGAAGAGATCCGCGGCCTACTCGAAGCGGGCGCGGTCGACCTTGGCGTTCCGGGCTTCGACCGTGAGACCGGCGCGGGCCGCCTCGATGTTGGCCGCTCTCTCGCCCTCGCGGCGCTTGGCGGTCCGATTTCGCCGCTCGCTCCCCAGGGTCCCGGCCCCGGCGGCTCTCCCGTTCCTCCGCCCGCGGGCGGCGAAGACCGCGGCGATCTCCTTTCGGCCCAGGATGGCATTGAGAGTGTCGAGATCACGATGCCCGAAGGCGGCAAGATCCGTTTCCCCGAAGGCGGCACGGTCGTCAAGAAGGGCGCCACGATCGTTGTGTCGGCCAACGGCGAGATCTCGGTCGAACCCGGCGAGGCCGTCACGCTGATCGGTGCCGCGAAACTCTTCCTGGTCGGCCCCGCGCTTATCCGCTCGCTGAACAACAACGTCGTTCTCACGTTCCCCAACGGCGGCGCGGTAAACCCGCCCGCGAAGCAATTTATCCCCGTGAGCGCGGGCAGCAGCGTCGGTCTCGAGGCGGGGGCCAAGCTTTCGTTCAAGAGTGGCGGCACCGTCACCGCGTCGGGCTACGCGCGCGTGCGCCTGACCGCCGCCGGCACGCTGACCTTCGCGAACGCGACCCGTGTGATCCACAAGGGCTCTCCGATCATGGTCCCCGCGGGCGGAACACTCGCGCTTGACGAGAACGAAGAGGTCATCATGCCGGACGGCGGCAAGGTGACCCTACCGTCGGCCGGAAGCATCCAGGCGGGCGAAACCGCGATCAACGTGACGCTCAACTCCGCGGCCGAAGTCGCACTCGAGGAGCAAGCGAGCGCCACGATCAAGGACCGCATCTCGAACATGTCTCTCGATGCGGCCAAAACTTCCGGCGTAATGTACATCGCTGGAAGCGCCCTCACGCTCGACCCGAACACCCGCGTGTACGGCTTGACTGGCCTGCCGACCACGCTTGCGGAGCTCGAGACGACGTACCTCGACAACCGTCAGCGTACCTATCTCAAGTTGCTCGTCTCGAAGGACTCGTATGGACAGTGGCGCGCGGACCGCATCGATATGGTCCCGGCCCCGATCGAAACGACCGCGGGCCAGATCGACAGCCTCTACAACCCGAACGGTCTGAGCGTCCTGCCCGGCGTGCTCGACGGCACGAACGCGGCCGCCGGATTCGTGCGCTTCAACGACAACGATATCCGCGTGCTCGAGAGCACGATCATCAAGGACGCGAAGGGGAACACGATCACGGGCACGACGGCCGAGAAGATCGCCGTCCTCGAGCGCATCCGCCTCGAGGCCGAGGCCGACGGCATGATCCCGACCGTGAAGCTCGTCGCCACGAAGTCGGCCGACGGCTGGCAGGCTCTCCAGATCCTCGTGACCACGAACCAGCCGACCGATCTCAACCCGACCCGGTTCACCGGCGCGATCACGGCGATCGATATGGCCAAAGGCGAGCTCACCTTCGACGGTAAGAAGATGACGTTCGACGCGGGCACGTTCATCGACAGCGTCACGGGCGAAGCGATGGAAGCCGCAGCCCTTAAGGCGTTCTTCGACGCGAACGTTTCTCGCAGCGTCGGTACTTTCGCGAAAGTCAACGCACGCCGCATCAACGGCGAATGGAAACTCGAGCGCATCGGCGTCATCTCCGACAGCGAGGGCGACGCGAAGCTCTTCGGCACGCTCGAGCTCGTGACCATCGGTGTCGCGCCAGCTCCGACGACAGTCAAGATGAACGGAAAGACGTTCACGCTCGACGCGACGGCTGAGCTTCTCGACGCCAACGACGCGCCGATCACTGCGCAAACTTTGAGTTCGATCCTCGGCCAGCAGGCGCTGGAAGGCGTCGCGACGAAGATCGATGTGAAGCTGAAGGCGACCCCGTCCGGCGTGAAGATCACGTCGCTCCGCACGCGCACCCGCCTGCAGTCGACGCTGAATCACACCGCGCAGGTCGTCTCCGTCGTGATCGATCCGAACGACCCGACGAAGGGCACGATCGACTTCGGCTCGGGCGTGGTCGCGACCGTGGACGCCGGGACGGTCCTTCGCGACTCGCGCAGCCGCACGATCACGCTCGCCGACCTGAAGCCCGAAGATTACGTGCAGATCCGCCTCGTGCAGACTCCCGAGGGCTGGCACGCCGAGCGCGTGACGATCTCCGACGGCGCCGCGCCGGTCAGCTCCATGACCGGCCCCGTCAACTCCGTGAACGTGAACGCCAACACGCTTTCGATCGCCGGCGTCACCGTGAACGTTTCACAGGACGCGACCGTCGAGGACGTCGAAGGCCGCATTTTCCCCGGCGGCCTCGCCGATCTGAGCGCCCTTCTTCAGGCCGGCCAGGTCCGCGTTTCCATCAAACTCGCGCTTCGCAACGGCCAGTGGATCGCGGACCGGATCGTCGTGCAAAGCGTCTCCGCGAAGGCGACCGAATTCGCCAGCTCCTCCATCCAGGCCGCGCACCTGACGACGGACGCGCAGGGCAACGTCGTTTCGATGACGGTCAACGGCGAGACGGTGCGGGTCGGAAACGGCGGCACCGACGGCTTCTTCACGCGCGTCGAACTGAACTACAAGGATCTCACCGACGTCGCCGGTCTCCAGCGCATCGGCATCCGCACGGACGCCAATTTCCCGGTGAATGACCCGATGTACACGGCCGTCAAGGGCCTGAACGGTCTTCTGACCGGAGCTTCGCCCACCATCGTCGACCCGACGACGCCCGTCACCGTGAACGTATACGCGGTGAAGGTCGGAAACGAGTGGCGCGCCTCGAAGGTCGTCGCCCGCACGATCGACGAACTCGCGGGCGGCCCCGGTTCGACGCTGAACGGCCCGCTCGAGGGGGTCGATCTCGACCGGCAGATGATCACGATCAACGGCCAGTCGATCGTCGTCTTCAACCCGATGGCCGTCTTCGACGCTAACGGAGAATCCTACTCGCTGGCGGCCCTCAAGGAACTCTTCGAGGCCAACCGCCTCCGCGGCATCGAGACATACCTGAACGTCAGCTCCGCGCGCGGCTACAACCTGCAGACGAAGGCGATCGGCCACGGCCAGACGGCAACGATCAAGAAGACCGTGACGGTGGCTCGTGACTCCAAACTCTCGTTCAACTGGAAGGTTTCCTCGGAAGCCAACGACAAATTCAGCTTCTTTATCGACGGCGTTCGGGTGGGCGCCGGCATCGGCGGCGAGATCGACTGGGCGAAGGTGACGACCGACCTCTCGGCCGGCGATCACGTCCTCGAGTGGAAGTACGTGAAGGACGGCGCCGTTTCGGCTGGTCAGGACGCGGCATGGCTCGACGAAGTGTTCATCAAAGCGAACACCGTCGACGTCGCGCACGGCGAGCCGCTTTCCGCGTTCGGCCGCATCGCGCTACCGCCCGACTTCTCCTCGCCGTCCGACAATCCGTTTTACCTCCAGTCCGACACCGCGCGCGATTCCGGCGGCTGGGCCGCGCAGGCCGGGCGCGTGGAGATCGGCCAGACGAGCACGATGCAGCGTCAGGTCACCGTCGGCGCTCCGACCACGATGAGCTTCTGGTGGAAGGTCGATTCCGAAAGCGGCAACTCGTTCAATTTCTACGTCGACGACTTCGCGACGCCGGTCCGCACGGTCTCGGGCCGGAACGGCGGCTGGCAGCTCGTGACGGTGGATCTCTCGGCCGGCGCCCACACGCTTCGCTGGTCTTATAAGAAAACCGCCGCGAACGTCTCTTCGCAGGACACGGGTTGGATCGACGACCTCCGCATCGGCGACGAGGTCATCGACCGCTCGTTCAACCACCCGCAGGGCGTGCGTGCGCCGCTGCCGTCCGGATGGACGACGGGCGCCGCCGTTTGGACGAACCAAAACATTCTCGCTTCTGACGCGGCCGGCTTCGCGCTGCAGGCCGGCTCGACCGCGGCCGGAGCTACGTCGTACGCCGAGAAGACGATGACGCTCGCCGCCGCGGGGCTCCTGCGCTTCAAGGGCCGCCTTTCCTTGCCCGCGACCGACAAGCTCCTCCTTTACGTGGACGGCGCCGCAACGCCGGCGGTTACGATCACCGGAACCGCCGGCTGGATCGACTCGGGCGACCTTTCGCTTGGCGCGGGCGCGCACACGCTGCGCTGGGTATTTGACCGCTCGGGCACCGTCGGCGACGCGAGCGACGGCGCCTGGCTCGACGAAGTTTCCGTCCGCTACCCCGTCGCCACCGAAGCCTTCTCGTATCCCGCGGGTACTTCGCTTCCGCTACCCGCCGCCTACACGGTCGCCGGTGCGGGTTGGGCCAACCAAAACTCCGTTTCGTACGACAACGGCGGTTGGGCCGCGCGCGCGAACGCCACCGCCGCCGCCGCGAAAGCTTCGATGACGCGCACGCTCGACCTTCCGGACGCGGGGACCTTCAAGTTCCGCTGGAAGATGGAAGACGCACACGCCAACGACAAGATGAACGTCTACATCGACGGCGTTCTCCGCGCGACGCTCGCCGCCGCCGACGGCACGGCTTGGATCCAGAAGTCTTTCGACCTCGCCAAGGGCGAGCACACAGTGAAATGGGAGTACGACCGGACGACTTCCGCCGGAGCCGCCTCGAACGACAAGGTGTTCGTCGACACGATTGAGGTCGGGACCGACCGCACCGAAACCTTCACGTATCCCGCGGGCACGGAACTTCCGCTCCCGGCGGCCTTCACCACCACCGGCGGTTGGGTGAACCAGAACGCGGTCACGGTCGACATCAACGATTTCGCCGCGCGCGCGGGCTCGACGGCGGGCGGCGCGAAGTCTTCGATGACGAAGACCCTCACGCTGGACGACCCCGGTTCGGTCACGTTCAAGGTCCAGATGCAGGACCTGCACGCCAACGACCGGGTTCGCTTCTACGTGGACGGCGTTCTCAAGACCACGCTCTCGGCTGCCGACGGCGCGGGTTGGCTGCAGCGGACGGTGACCGGTCTTTCGAAGGGTTCCCACCAGCTCAAGTGGGAATACGATCGCTCCGGCACCGCGGCGACCGTGCCGGCCAACAACAAGGTCTTCGTCGATCAGGTCGACGTCACACACGACCTCTACTCCGAGACCTTCTTCTACCCGCCGGGGACGGAGATCCCGCTGCCGACGGGTTTCGTGACCAACAACTGGGTGAATCAGAACACGACCTCGTTCTCGGCCGGCGGTTTCGCAGCCCGCTCGGGCGACGTCGAAGCCGGCGCAACCTCCTTCATGACGCGCTCGTTGACGCTGACGAATCCCGCTTCGATCAAGTTCAAATGGAAGCTCGAGGACGTTTCGGCGACCGACCGTCTGCATCTGTACGTGGACGGCCAACTTCGTGCGACGCTCGATCCCTCTGAGACCGGCTGGCTCGACCGCGCGGTTGCAATCGACAAAGGCACCCACGAGGTGAAGTGGATGTTCGACCGCAGCGGCACGGCGGCGGGCGGGTCGAAGAACAAGGCCTTTGTTGATCTCGTCGACGCAACCTACGATCCATTCACCGAGACCATGGTTTATCCCGCGAATACCGTCCTCGGACTTCCCGCGGGCTACACGACCGTCGGCGGATGGAAGAGCCAGAACAACGTCGCTTTCGACACGGGCGGCTACGGCGGGTTCGCCGCGCAGGCGGGGTCCACGGCCGCGGGCCAGACGACTTCGATGTCCAAGACCGTGACGATGCCGCAGGCCGGTAAGATGACCTTCCGCTGGAAGTTGGCGGGCGCCGCCGTGGGCGACAAGTTCAAGGTGCTCGTCGACGGCGTCGAACGTACGGCGAACACGCTCTCCGCCGACGCGGATTGGGCGCTCGTGACGCTGGACGGCCTTTCCGCCGGTGCGCACGAGATCGTTTGGGCCTATGAGCGGTCCGCTTCGGCTGGTTCGGCCAACGACCAGGCCTACGTCGACGAGATTGTCGCCACCGTCGAACGGACCGAGACTTTTATCCACCCCGCGAACACGGAGCTCGCTCTTACCGCCGGTTACGCCGCCACGGGCGCGGGCTGGGTCCTTCAGAATACCGTCGCCGCGGACACCACGCCGTTCGGCGGCTGGGCCGCACGTGTGGGCGCGACCGCGGCGGGCGCCTCGTCGGGCCTCAAGAAGACGTTCAATTACGCCGCCGCGACCAAACTTTCTTGGCGCGTGAAGCTCGGCAGCCTCGCCACGGGCGACAAGTTCAAGATCTTCGTGAACGGCGTCGAGAAAACCGCGCTGACGCGCGAGGCCAACACCGACTGGACGCTCGTTTCGCTCGATCTCGTCTCCGGCGCGAACGAAATCGAATGGCGCTACGAGCGCGCGGCCGGCGCTTCCGCTTCGAACGACCAGGCTTATATCGACGACGTGCTCGTCGCCATCACCAAGACCGAAGGGTTCTCCTATCCTGCGGGCACCGAGCTGGCCCTGCCGGCTGGTTACACCATGACGGGCGGCTGGAAGAACCAGAACAGCGACGCTTACGACGCGTTCGGTTTCGCAGCCCGCTCGGGCGCGGTCGCCGCGGGTGGCAACTCGACGCTCACCAAGAGCGTGAACCTGGCGGCCGCCGGGAAGGTTTCCTTCCGCTGGAAGCTCGCCGCCGCGGTCGCGGGCGATACCTTCAAGATCCTCGTCGACGGCGTCGAGCAGACGGCCAAGACGGTGACGGCAGACACGGCGGGCTGGGTGCTCGCGACGGTGGATCTCGCCGCCGGCGCCCACAACCTCCAGTGGCGCTATGACCGCTCCGCTACGGCCCCGGTCTCCAACGACGGCGCGTACGTCGACGATATCCGCGTCTTCACGGTCGGCACGTACGACCAGGGCTTCGTCAATACCACGCTTCCCTCGGACTTCTCGACGTCGACCAACAACTATGCTTCTGTCGACGTCGATGAGAACCAGGACCACGGCACCAATTCGAACTCGGTCCGCTTGTACGGCGGCTGGGACTATTGGACCCAGGGTGCGGCCTCCATCACGAAAAACGTCACGCTCGATCAGGCCGGAGAAGTCAGCTTCTACTGGAAGACGGACATGCAGGGTTCGAGCGACTGGGCCAAATTCTACGTGGACGGCGTGCAGAGCGCGCAGGTGACGGCGGTGAGCCAAGACTGGACGCTCGTCACGATCAACCTGACGGCGGGCACGCACGCGCTGAAGTGGGAGAACAATAAAGGCATGTGGTCGTCCACCGGTCAGACGTGGGTGGACGACATCCAGATTACGAGCGCGCAGGTGGCCGGCTTCGAGGACGCGTTCCAGCCCCCGGCGTACGAGCCCTCGTTCGATCCGCTCTCCGGCACCTGGTCGATGGCCGCCGCGGGTGCCAACAACACCGCGTACAAGGATTCCGGCACGGGCGAATGGAGCTACCACTCGTCGCAGCTCCAGGGCCAGACGGCCGAAAACGGCACCGTCGAGGCGCGCATCAAGGTCGACAGCACGAACACGAGCTACAACGATATGGCCTTCCTTAAATTCCGCATGTCGGCCGACGATTCGACAGGCTACGCGGTAAAGGTCGGACGCGACGATTACGTCTACCTGTACCGCATGGAGTCCGGCTCGTACACTCAGATCGGCAGCGCCTATCTTGGGGCCTCTTACGACGGGACGCAGTTCAACGACGTGAAGGTCTCGTTCAACGGTTCGGCGATGGAGGTGTTCGTGAACGGCACCTCGCGTATCACCACCAGCGATTCGACCTACTCCGGCGCGAACAACAAGTCGGTCGCCGTGGGCACGTTCCACACGGGCGCTCCGATCTGGTTCGACGACGTGAAGGTTGTCGACGCCAAATTCTTCGATACGTTCACCCAGAAGAAGGACGCTCCGTTCACGCCCGGATCCGGGAACTGGGAATCCGCCGTGGACACCAACGGCAATGTCGCCTACCGGATCAAGAATATCAACGACGGCAATTACCACCGGTCCGTGTTGAACGGCGCTTCGGTGACGAACGGCGACGTGAGCGCGAAAATCCGCCTCGCGGGCTCGGCCGGATCGTGGAACTCGGACTACGCCTTCCTTTATTTCCGCACGAACGAGGACGCGTCGAGGGGCTACGCGGCGAAGATCGACGTGGACAAAAACCTCGTCCTCTACCGCTACGACAACGGCAGCTGGTGGGCGCTTTCGAGCGTGAACCTGGGCGCGTCGTACGACCCCGCGCTGTACCACGAGATCAAGGCGCGTCTCGACGGCGACTCGATCAAGATCCTCGTCGACGGCGTGGAAAAGACGAGCGCGACCGATTCCAACTTCACCGGCGCGGAATACGACGGGGTGGCGGTCGGCAACTACTACACGAGCGGCGACGTCTGGTTCGACGACGTGAAAGCGGTCGCCGACGAGGCTGTCGGAACGTTCTCGCAGGTGAAGGCCGCGCCCTTCAACGTATTGTCCGGCACCTGGGCGACGAAGAACGAGAACGGGAATATCGTCTACCGCGTCACCGACACAAACGTTTGGGACTTCCGCCGGAGCCTAATGGAGGACATCGCCGTCAAGACCGGCGTGTACCAGGCGAAGATCCGGATCGACGGCAACAACTTCAATTACAACGAAAACGGCTACCTCTACTTCCGCATGTCGGACGACGGTTCCACCGGCTATGCGGTCGAGCTCGACAAGAGCCGCAATTTGATTCTCTACCGCGTGACCAACGGCAGCTACCAGGCGCTCGCGTCGACGACGCTCGCGGTGCCCTTTAACCCGCAGGCCTTCAACACGCTGAAGGTCGAACTCGGGGACGCGGGGCTCATGAAGGTCTACGTGAACGGCGCGGCGACCGCGTCGCTCACCTTCAGCGACGCGACCTACTTCACGGACGCCAACGTGCGCGTCGGCGCGGGCAGTTACCACACCTCGATGGGCGTGACGTTCGACGACTTCTACACGGAGAACGCCTCCGTCCTCAAGGAAGCGTTCGACCGCATCAAACCCTTCCCGTTCACCGCCCTATCGGGAACCTGGACCACGCTGGACGCGGGCGACGGCAACAAAGGCTACGCGCAGACGGGGACGGGGAACAATTACCGCATGGCCCGCATGGACGGCAAGATCCTCACCGACGGCATCCTGCAGGGCGACGTGAAGCTGAACGGCACGAGCGCGACGGACGAGGCGCACTTCATGTTCCGCATGGACGCGAACTTAAACAACGGTAACGCGGTCGGCCTCGACCGCGCAGGCAACCTGCGCCTCTACCGGGTGACCAACAACGGCTGGGGTCCGAGCTACCAGGAGATCAGGAAGGTCGTCCTCGCCGGCTTCAACCCCGCGCTCAAGCATAACCTTAAGGTCGTGGTCCGCGACGAGACGGTGACCGTGTTCGTGGATGGCGCCACGGCTCCCACCCTCACGTACACGGACGAGACGAGCGACTACATTTATTCGGGCGCCTCGCAGACCGGCGTCGCCCTCTCGACTGTCAACCTGACGGGCGCGGCGATCTTCGACGATTTCGCGGCCACGAAGGACCCTGCGCGCGATAATCTGAATCCGGTGAAGCCCGTCCAGTTTACGCCGCAGCAGGGCACGTGGGGCATGGCGGACGACGGCAATGGCAACATCGCGTATCGCGAAAAGAAAATCAACGACTGGAACGCCCACCTCGCGTACATCGAAGATCTCGAGGCCGAGGACGGCGAGATTGAGGCAAAGGTCCGCATCGACGGCCGCGCGGCGAATTCCACCGACGCCGCCTACGTGTACTTCCGCACCGACCAGGGGCGCGGCAACGGTTACGCGGCCCGCATCGACGTGGACGGCCTCGTGAAGCTCTACCGCTACAGCGGCAATTCCTACACCGAGATCGGTACCGCTTCGCTGGGTGCCTCGTTCGATCCGGCGCTCTACCACACGCTGAAAGTCGCCTACGACGGCTCGGACATCCGCGTGTCCGTCGACGGCGTCCAGAAGATCGCCGTCGACGACGACACTTACGCCGGCTCGAGCTACGTGTACGCGGCGATCGGGACCCAGAACACGAGCGGCCCTGTGTGGTTCGACGACGTGCGCGCGAACTTCACGCCCGTGCGCGACAACTTCACGAAGCTGAGTGCGGTGAACTTTACTCCCGTGTCCGACGGCGGCCGCTGGAAGCAGACCGACGACGGCGGCGGGCTGTGGCGGTATTCCCAGACGCGACTGGATACCCAGCGCCACCTCACTCAGATGAACGGCGTTTCGGTGACCGACGGCACGATCCGCGCGTCGGTGCGCATCACGGGCACCGATTCGACCGACGCCGCCTACGTGTACTTCCGCATGAACTCGCAGCTTTCGAACGGCTACGCGGTCTCGATCTCGCGCGACAAGTCGATCCGCATCCACCGGATGTTGAACGGCGTGTACACGACGCTGAAGACGGTGTCGCTCGGCGCGTCGTTCGACCCCGCGGCGTTCCATAATCTCCGCATCGAGACCGAGGGTGCGATGATCAAAGTGTTCGTCGACGGCGCCGCGCAGCCGGCCGCTCACATCACCGACACGACGTGGTCCGGCGCCTCGCAGGCGACGGTCGCGCTTGGCACGCACGACCTCTCGGGCGCCGTTTCCTTCGACGACGTTTCCGCCACGAAGGCGCCGCAGGTCGACGACCGCTTCACGCTCACGCCCGCTGTCACCGGCTTCACGCCGCTCGCCGACCAGGGCGACTGGAAGGCGATGGACGACCGCACCAACGACTTCAAGTACGTCCAGACGAAGGTCGACGGCCTCGTGCACCGCGCGCAGGTCGACGGGGCTTCGACGCTGAACGGCGACGTCACCGCGAAGGTGCGCCTGGACGGCAAAGGCGAGGCGATGATCTTCTTCCGGAACGCCGCCGACCTGAAATCCGGTCTCGTCACCTCGCTCGACGCCGACGGTCGCCTGCACGTCTACAGTTACACGACGGCCGCCAACGGCACGATGACTTTCACCGACGTGACCGCTCCCGTCCAAATGCCCGCTTCTTTCGACCGCTCCGCCTACCACACGATCCGCGTCTCGATGGACGGCGGCGTGGTTCGCGTGTTCGTCGATGGCGCGCAGAACCCTTCGTCGACGTACGTCCACTACGATATCCGCAATGAGTCCTCGGCGTCCACGCAGGTACTGATCGGCACGCGCGGCGCCGAGTCGTTCGTCTGGTTCGACGACGTGAAGGTCGAGAAGAATACGAGCTGGAAACCGGTCTACGCCGGCCCCGCGACTTCGCCGCACCAGATGTTCCACTTGGAGAAGGCCGCCACGGGCACGCAGATCATGCCCGACGGATTCGAGACGACCGACGCCCTCGTTCAGAATAAGACGAGCTCCAACTGGGTCGCCAACGGCGTCCTCATCAATCCCGCCGGCCGCCGCGCGGTGGTCAAGAGCGCCCTGTCGGGCGTCGACCAGGGCGAGCAGACCCTCCGCTTCGGAGACCAGGTCATCTCGATGAAGGATGTCCGTGTGTTCGTGAACGGCCAACTTACCGATCTCTCGACGCTCCAGGGGAGCTTGAGCGAAGCCGCGGCCAACGACGAAGTTCTCGAACTTTCCTCCGACACCCTCATCAAGCGCGAGCGGAACGGCCGGTGGACGCCGTTCGTCAATTTCGTGAACCTGAGCCGCCGCTCCCGCACCGCGAAGATCGCCTCCGATTCACCGATCGAGGACGTCGTCGTGGGTACTTCGACGATGCGGATCGGCGACATGGACGTGCGTATGCCCGACGGGTGGCGTGTGAACTTCTATCCGTGCGCGATCGGGCAAGGTTGCATGCCGACGCAGATCTCCTCGATCACGGCGCTCCGACAGAAACTCCTCGAGATTCAGGCGGACCGCGCCCGTGCTGTCCTCGAGGACGCGCAGGACCTGCGCCGCACGTCCTCCGGCGAGTGGACGTTCGGCAATTCCACGATTGACCTCCGCATGACCGCGACTCCGGCCACGACGCTGGCGGTAGGCAGCCTGCTCGCCTCGGTCGACGACGGCCCCGGGAAGACGTTCTCCACCACGGACGGGACTCCGATCAAGACCGTGGGACGCAAGGCCTGGTGGTACAACAACGGCCAGTACGAGGAAATCAGCCTCACGTCGCTGAAGAACAAGCTCGCCGCGATCCAGGCGGCCGGAGACCGCATCCGCGTTGACGGCCAGTACGGTAACCAGAACGGGCACCTGCTTCGCGAGAATGCCTCCGGCGATTGGGAGCTCACGCAGGATATCTACTTCCGCATGTCGGAGCCCGTTGCGACGCTCGGCGCCCAGTCGGTCCTCAAGACTGTCACGGTCGAAGGGGCGGACGGAACGCTCACATGGATCGACGGCCAGGCCGTACGGCTCGACGACCGCAAAATCTATTGGAACTACCAGGAAATTTCGATCGCAGCTCTGCGCGACAACCTCCAGGCCGCGGACCTCGAGAACCTCAAGGTACTTCTCTCGAGCCAGGTGCGCATGCGCAAGAATTCATCCGGAGTATGGTCGTTCGCCGACGACCTCCGCTTCGAAACCGGAGCGCGGTCCGCGGGCCGGCTGATGGCCGACGCGCTCGTGTCCTCCGTTCAGGACGCCGCCGCCCAGAATACGATCACGATGATCGACGGTCGCGCGATCAAACTCGGCTCTTTCCAGATTTACTGGTGGAACGGGGTTATGTACGAGACGCTCAGCCTCACCGCATTCAAGGGCAAAGTCGACGCGGCCCAGATCGCGGGCGACAAGGTCTTCACGCGCGCCGCGGACTACTGGAACAACTCGTATGAAGTCCGAAAGAACGCCGCCGGCGAATGGGAATTCGCGCAGAACGTGTATTTCGGCGTTTCTTCCCAGACTGCGGCGATCGCCGTGGACTCGCTCTTGACGGCCGCCTCGGCCAACGCGCCCGCGACGATCACCCTTCTCGACGGACAGTCGCTCGCGATCGGCTCGAAGAAGATCTACTGGTGGAACGGGACCGCCGACGTCGAGATCAGCGCCGCCGTGCTCGTCGAAAAGATCGGCCTCATCCAGACCCGCGGCGACAAGGTTTCCTTCCGCGTGCGCGCCGCCATCAAGAAGTCCGGTTCCGACTGGGTGCTCGACGAGGACCTGCGCCTGATGGCGACGGGGTCCGCTTCCGGCATCGCTCCGGATTCGCTCCTGACGTCGGTCACGACGGGCTCCGGCGGGGCACTCAGCTTCCTCCAGGGTCTCGACGTGAAGATGAACGGCAAAAAGATTTTCTGGTTCAACGGAACCACCACTCAGGAGATCGACGCGGCGGGCCTCGCGCAAAAGATCGTCGACGCCAACACGTTTGGCGGCCGCGTTCGCACCCGCAACCTGAACACGTACCCGGTCTCGATGTTCGGCATCCGCAAGGCCGACACCGGCGAGTGGCAGCTGTCCCAGGACATCACGTTCGAAGCGACCCAAACGACCGCGAGCCTCCGTCTCGACACTCCGGTCACGGCCGTCAACACTGCGAACGGCGGTTCGTTCCAGCTGTCCGACGGATCGTGGGTCAAGATGAACGGCAAGCTCGTTTACTGGGGCCACGCCACGACGCAGACGATCGCGCTCTCCACGCTCGCGAGCTACGTTCAGCAGGCCAACGACGCCGGCACCCGCACCCACGTGACTTGGGGCAACATGGGATGGTCTCGTAAAGAAACGTTCGCCATGCGCAAGGTCTCCGACACGGAATGGGAGCTCACCGAGGACATCTTCATGATGACCGACGTCTGGCCGGGCTCCACCTTCGGGCAGAGCACCCTCGTGAGCGCCGTCGACGCGGGCGCCGTGCCGTCGGTCTCGTTCGGAAGCCAGACAGTTCTCCTCGGAAGTCAGACGATCACTTGGCACGACGGCGCGACCTCGACCACGATTTCCGCGGCCACGCTCGCGGGATACCTCGACGCCGCCCGCGCGAGCGGCGACAAGATCTCTCTCAAGCTTGCCAACGGAATGACCAAGAACGCCTCCGGCCAGTGGACGCTGACGGGAACGCTTCAGGTCGAGGCCTTCCCCAAACTCGGGACGTTCGCCGCAAGCTCTCTTCTCAAGGCGGTCTCGGCGTCGCCCGCCACCTACACGCTCTACGACGGTCAGCCGGTCAAGCTCGACGGCGCGCAGATGAACTGGTGGAATGGCACCGCGAGCGTGGCGATTTCGGCCGCGGACCTTGCCATCAAGATCGCCGAAGCCGCCGCGGTCAACGGCCGCGTGGAACTTAAGAACGCCGCCGGCGTGCGCAAGGCCGGTTCGGATTGGATCGCCACGGGGCCCGTCACCTTCCAGGCCGTCGAGCAGAAGGCGACGCTCGCGCTCGGCGCGGTCATCACCGCGGCCACCGGCACGGACACGATTTCGCTCCTCGGCGGCGATGCGGTAAAGATCGCCGGACGCAAAATTTACTGGTGGAACGGCACGGGTTACGACGAGGTGGACGTGCCCACGCTCGCGACGAATCTTGCGCTGACGGCCACCGCCGGTAAGAAAGCGCTCCTGCGCGTCCCCAACGAGACCCGCCGGAACGTGGCCAACGAGCTTGAATTCACTCAGAACGTCTACCTCGGTGCGTCCGACTCGCTTCTGACGGTCGACCGGAACTCGATGATCCTGTCCGCGAACGCGGCCGGCACGATCACTCTCCTTAGCGGCCAGGCGATCAAGCTCGGAGCGTTCACGGTCCGTTGGCAGGAAAACGGCACCATCCAGGACCTGACCGCCGCGCAGTTTGCGGAAAAGGTCGGAACCCAGGCGGGCCTCGGCAACCGTATCGGAGCCCTTGCGAATCTCGCGGCGCGCCGTGCGACCAATGGGGACTGGGAATTCACCTCTGCGCCGCTCTTCGGCCCGATCGAGACGCTCAGCGCGATCGACGCGGATGCGCCGGTCGGCGGGATCAACCTTGTGAATGGCACGATCCGCATCGGTACCCGCGACATCGTGCTGCCGGCGGGCGGGATCTCGGTCACCTTCACCAACGAGAACGGCGTTTCCGAAACCCTTACCACGCTGGCGGACCTCAAGAACCGCATCGATCAGGCCCTGCAGAACGGACTCGGCATCCTGACGTACGACCCTGCGACACCGATCACAATCCGGAAAGAAGGCGCCGTCTGGAAGATCGTGACCGGCAACTTCAAGCTGAAGACCTCGTCCGACCGCGCGACCCTGCGGACCGGTTCGCTCGTCGAGGCCGTGGACGTCACAAACAAGAAGGTCACCATTGGCGGCACCACCTACCAGATGAGCGCCACGGCCACGGTCCGCTGGTGGAATCAGCCGATGAACCGTTACGACGTGATCACGGCGACGACGCTCCAGCATTACCTGACCGAATACATCGACAATTGGAACGGCGTCGCGGGCTTCAACCTCGAGAAAGCCGCGTACCTGATCGAGGTGCGGGACGATCTGCAGGCTCGCCGCGCCAACGACGGCACGTGGCACTTCGCGACCGAGAACCTTTACTTCAAGCCGACGCTGGCCACGGCGACCATCACGAAGGACTCGACCGTTCAGAGCTACGACGGCGTGAACATCACCTTCGCCGGTGGCCGCAAGGTGCGCCGCTATCATACCGCCGGTATTAGTTGGCAGACCGCCCAGAATTGCTGGAACTGCTACGAAAACATCTCCGACGACGAGTTCGCGCGCCGCATCGCCCTAGCGGCCCAGGAAGGCCGCGTCATCAAGCTCGAGTACGACGAAACCGTTTACGTCGACGCCAACGGCGAATACCGCTTCGACACCGTCCCCGTGTTCGTGAACGTGATTCCGACGATCTCGCTCGCGGAAGGCTCGGCGGTCGACGGTGCGAGCGGAATCAACAAGAGCGTCAGCATCAGCGGCATGGAGATCGTTGTCCCGACGACGCCGGGCGGATGGAACCAGCCCTACGGCGAATACATCGGCTGGCGCGACAATAACTGCGGATCTTCGCTCTGCCCCGAGCAGTCGCTTAGCATTGTCGAGTTCGCCGCGAAGATCGTGGAAGCGCAGAAGACCGGCCGCAAGGTCAAAACTTATCAGGAGACGAAGTTCAAACAAACCGAGAGCGGCTGGATCTTCGAAGGCCGCCCGGTGTTCGGCTACGCCGAAGCCGTCGCCACCGCGACGATCCAGCTGAATGCGCTGATCACGGGCCTCACGAAGACCGAAACGCGCAAGAGCATCAACTTCGGCGGCCTCGACGTGAAGGTCCCCGACAACACGATCCTCTACTGGTTCGACGGCTACTATCAGCAGCTCAATTTCGACCAGTTCAAGGCCCGCGTCGAGCAGACGATCGCCGCAGGCGAGAGGGTCGAGACCTACCTCGGCGACCACTATATGAAGCGCACGGGCGAAGGCTGGGAGCTCACCTCGAACCCGCTCTATCTCTTCCGCAAGCCGGCCTCCAGCTCCATGAATCAGAGCGTGCTTCGCGATTTCAACGGCAACGTCTCGGCCGTCAACGCCTCTGCCAAAAAGCTCACCGTCAACGGCCTTGAGATCGAGACCATCGACGAGACGGTCATCCTGAACGGCATCGTGATCCCGCTTTCCGAGCTTGCGACGCACGTGGGCGGCGCGGATTCACTGACGCTTCGCGAAGGCGACATCGTCTACGAAAACGGCGCGTGGAAGTTCCGTGCGCGCGCCACGATCTTCACCCGCGTCACGACGCTCGCGGATGTGAAGGGCCCGCTCACGGCCGTCGACAAGATCAAGAAGACGGTCACGATCGGCGGTATCGTGATGACGGTGCTCGAAGGATCCAACGTAACGGTCGACGGAGTGGGCTATTCGATCGACGCTCTGGCCGAGAAGCTCGAGCAGAGCCGCTCGGCGAACCTGCCGATCTGGATCGACGATGTGCTGGGCGGCATCAACGACACTCCGACCGGCTGGGTCGTCCGCGGCAACCTCATCATGAAGACGCAGACCACGACCCTGGGCTCGTTCGCCGGCAAGCTCGAGCGGATCAACGCGGGCAACCGCACGATCGAGGTGAACGGGATGCGGATGGTGGTCACCGAAGGCGCCAAATTCACGGTCGACAGCAAGCAGGTCGGTCTCAAGGAGCTCGAGCAAATCCTCCGCGGGAACCAGGATATCGGCGCGGTCACGTGGCTCAAACTGGCCGAAGTGCGTTACGGCGCCGCGGGCTGGGAGATCGGCGGAGGCACCTTCGAGACGAAGAAGGTCGTGCTCGGCGACGTCACCGGCACGGTCGCGTCGGTGGACGCGACAACAGGAACGATCCTCGTGAACGGCCGCACGCTGAACATCGGCTCGAAACCGGCCGCCGGATGGACGCTCGACGGAACCACCTACGATTACCTGACGTTCGTCGCGAAGCTTTCCGAAGCGCGCGGCAAGGGACACGTTGTCCGGCTCAACAATTCACGCGTGATCGACACTCCGAAGGGCCTTTCGATCGACGGCCTCGTGAACCTTACGACGACCTCCAAGTTCGTCGAAAAGAACGTGAACATGGAAGTCACCGCACTCGGCACGCTCTCCGACGGCACGAAGACGGTAACCGCGGGTGGCCGAGTGATCCGCGTGCCTTCGAACATGTCATGGAAGCTCGACGGCAATTACGTCACGTTCGACGCGGTCTCGGCACGCCTGGCTCAGATCATCGCGATGAACGGTTCGTTCCGCCTGAATGGAGTCCAGATGGAAGAAGGCCCGAACGGTTGGTCGCTCGTCCCGATGGCGACGACGACGCAGTGGGGCTGGGTCACCATGGATTACGACATCAAGTTCCAATCGTTGACCGACACGCAGACCCTGACGAGCGGCACCCTGACGGCGGTCGATCCCGCCGCGGCCCAGCTCACCGTCGTGGTCTCTGGCCGCACGATCAAGCTCCCGGCGTCGACGAGCATCCAGCTCGACGGCGCGTGGTCCAATCTGGTCACGCTCAAGCAGAAGATGCTCGACGCGGCGGCCGCAGGCGGCATCATCGAGATTCAGAACGCGGCGATGCGTTGGGAAGCAACCGGCTGGGTCATCACCTCTGCCTCCTTCGTCACGCGACTGGCCTCGCAGTCGCTCTTCTTCGGAACGGTCACCGCCGCAAGCTCCTCGACCACGCCGCCCACACTCAGCGCCAACGGGCGCACGGTCAACATGACGAGCGTGAATCTGTACGTCGACAACCAGTACACGACGCTCGCGGCGTTCCGCGACCGTTTGGCGCTGGCCGAATCGAAAGGCGAGAGCTTCGAATTCCTGAACTCCTCGCTCCGTTTCACGAAGGACGGCTGGGTGCCGGATACGACCACTTTCTACGTGCGCACGCGCTCGGTCTCCGAAACCTTCGGCGGGGTCATGAACTCCGTGAACCCCGGTCTCGGCGAGATCACGGTCAACGGCCGTCCGATCAAGATCACGGGCTCGGTCATGCTGAACGGGCAATGGGCGAATCTTCAGATGATTTCGGACCGTATCGCGCAGATGCCGGCCGGTTCGGGCATCGAGCTTCGCGCCGCGCCGCTGGTCTTCCGGAACGGCATCTGGACCAACGACACCGCGCAGACGCCGCAGTTCTTCACGATCCAGCCTCGCATGACCGCTTTCAGCGGGTCGGTGACCTCGTTCAATGGGACGTCGACCCCCAAGACGATCAGCGTGAACGGCCGCACTGTGATCCTGCCGGCCAGCATGAACATCTATGTCAATGACGTGTACACGACCCAGGCCAACTTCGAAAATAAGCTCGCCGCCGCCGTCGCCGCCGGTGGCCTCTTCGAGCTCTCTGGGGCCAACCTCATCGAAACGAACGCGGGCTGGACGCTGGACGGCGTGACGGTCATGTTCCGCGAGAAGACGCACCAGCTGGCGACAGTCACCGCTCCGCTCAAGGGGATCGACCTTTCGGGTGTGCAAAAGACTCTGACCCTGACCGGCCGTACGGTGCGCGTGAAGTCGGACGCGACGTTCTTGGTCGACGGTCGCTCGATGACACTCGCGGAACTCCAGACCGCGTTCAACGCGGCGGAAGCGGGAGGCTACGTGCTCGACGTGCAGCTGCCGACGCTGCGCAAAGTCGGAAACGACCTAGAAGCCGTCCCGACGCAGCAACAGGTTTGGCAGCCCAACATCGGCTGGACGTGGATCGACGGGCCGTTCGTCGTCACCTCCATCACGATGGCCCTGGCGGGACAATCCGCGGCGGCGACCGCGGCGAACGCAACCTCGAATCCGAAGACCGTGCGGGTAAACGGCCGCGACGTCCGCGTCCCCGTCAATTACCAGTTCATGCTCGACGGATCGTACGTGCCGTTTGAGACCGTGGCCGCGCGCATCGCTTCCGTCGCCGAATTCGGCGGCATGGTGGAGCTCGTGGGCGCCGCGACCAAGATGAACGCCGACGGCTGGGAGTTCAAGCCCTCCGTCCGCACGAACTCGTGGGGCCAGCAGTATTTGGCCAACGAACTTCTGTTCTATACGAAGGACCAGATGTACGAATCCGTCGTTGGCGGTCTTACTGGCATCAACGTGGCGTCCACGCCGAAGACCCTCGCCGTTTCCGGCCGCACGGCGATCATTCCCGACGGCACGACCTTCACGATCGACGGCTCGCCGGCCGTCACGCCCGCCGAGCTCGCGACCCGTTTCGCCCAGCTGCCCGCCGGCGCCCGAATCGAATTCGCCTCCAACACGTCCATGCGTTTCACGAGTGGCGGCTGGGTGCTGACGCCCACGCGCGATTCGTGGGGCAATATCTACCCGATGAGCCTGACGACGAAGTCGATGAAGGAACAGTCGGTACGGGGAGCGGTGGGCACGGTCTCGACTTCGCCCCAGAGCATCACCATCGGCGGTCGCACGTTCGCCGCCGAGGGCTTCGACGTGGAACTGAACGGCACGATCCTCACATTCGCCGCCGCCACGGCCGCGATCGCGGCACTGGCGGCGTCCGGTGCGAACGTCGAGGTCACGAACGCGAACGCGAAGCTCGGGTCGAACGGCTGGGAGCTCGACACGATTATGGCGTCGGTCTGCAACAGCTGGAGCTGCTACAACCAGCCAACCAAGCGCTTGCAGATCCAGAGCGACTCGGCTTCGATCTCCGATGCCGACGGCCCGGTCACGGCGATCGGCGCGGACCGCAAAGCCACGATCCACGGCCGTTCGGTTGCGATCCCGGCCACCGCGGTTCTCACTCTGGACGGCCGCACCGTTACGTTCGCCGAGCTGCGCCAGGCGCTTTCGGACTTCCAGTCCATCGGCGCGGACGTCAATATTGAAAACGCTTCGATGACTTACGGCACGTCGGGCTGGGTCTTCACGCAGGGCTTCATGAACATGAACGGTATCGTGACGCTCGCGTTTTCTTCCGAGAGCTCGCGCCGCTCGGTCACCGGACGCGTGACGGCCGTGAACGAGGCCGCCGGCACCGTGACGTTCGCGGGCCGCGTCGTGAAAGTGAATCCGCAGATGAAGCTCAAGATCGAAGGCATCCTCATTCCGTGGACGGCGTTCGTCGAGCGTTTCCGCGCGTCCAACGCGTTCGACGCGCTGAACGCGACGATCCAGTGGACGAAGAACGGCTGGGAGTTCGCGCGCCAGGTCACCCGCGACCAGTGGAGCAACGCCACCTACAATTACGACGTGAACTTCGGCGACACGACCGCCACCGCCAACGGTTTCGCGGGCTCCGTCTCCGCCATCAACGTCGCCGGCGGTTTCCTGAACGTCAACGGCTCGAAGATCGCGATGCGGCCGGGTCTCGTCATGACGCTGGACGGCGAGCGCGTCACGCTCGAACAGCTGGCTGCGAAGATGCAGGCAAGCACGGCGCTCGGCAACCTCACTTGGCTTCAGAATTCGGGCATCCGTTTCATTTCGGCCGCGGAAGGCTGGACGTTCGATTCCTCGGCGATCTCGTTCGTGACGAAGGCGTCCTCGATGCGCACCTATCCGAAGGGCGTCGCCACGAAGATCGTTTCGACCGACGCGACCTCCACGGTGGTCGAGATGAGCGGAATCCGCTTCCGCATCGACGCGCGCACGGCGTTCACCGACGGCTCCTCCGACTACGCAGCGTTCGTCACCGCGCTGCAGGCCCGCCTGGCCTCCGGCGGCCGTCCCGTCCTCGCCGCGACGCTCACGTTCATCGGGGGAGAATGGGTGGCCATGCGTTTGGGCTCGGTCGACGTGATTCAAAAGACCGATTCGTTCAACACCTTCGGCAAGAGCTACGCGATCACGCTCGACCCGGCCAATCCGGCGCGCGGCACGATGACGTCTTTCGGCGTCACCGGCCGCGTCGACGAGAGCACGGCGATCGTCGACGCGAAAGGCAAGAGCTTCTCGTTCTTCGAGCTCGTGCGCCTCGCCGAGGTCAATCAGGACCTTTACTTCGACGTCTCCTACGTCGAGATCGGCGGCGTCCGCACCGCCTCCCAGATCCGCATCCTCTCCGACCTGTCGTCCTCTCTCAGCATGTCGTCCGAGCTCGAGCTTCTCGACGTGACGAATTCCAAGGTGAAGCTGAACGGCATCGAGTTCAAGGTGGTCGCGAACACCGCCGTCACCGACCACGCGGGCAACGTGATCACATGGGCCGAGTTCCAGGCCCGCGTCGCCCGCAATGAGATCGATACCATCACGACGCTCGTCCGGGTCGCCTCGCTCCGCCTGCCGGACGGCACGTTCCAGGCCACCGCGCTCCAGATCCTCACGAAGCCGGTCGACGCTGAACAGACCCTGACCGAGACCGTCCAAGCGCTCGACACCGTGAACCGGAAGATCACGCTGAAGGGCGTCGCCCACTCGCTCACGGCCGACTTTAAACTCACCGATCCGGCGGGCGCCGAGAAATCCCTCTCGGATCTGAAGGCCCTGATGGCCGCCAACGCCCTCCGCGGCATCTCGACGACGATCCGCGCCGAGATGGTGAAGATCGGCGCGGAATGGAAGATCGCCTCGGCGGTCCTTTATACCGCGATGTCGCGCTCCGTGACCGATCGCGGCAACTCGCCCGATTCGTACGTGAACTCCGAGATCACGATCGTCGGCGAGAAGATTCTGGTCCGCGGCGTGGAATTCACCGCGGAGAGCGGGATCGAGATCTTCGACGTCACGGGCGCGCCGGTCTCATGGGCGGAGCTTAAGCGTCTCCAGGCCCGCGACGCGGGGAACGGCATCCCGACGTACGCCCGCATGACTATCTCCGCCGAAGACCCGTGGAAGGTCATCGACATCCAGCTCTCGAGCGACGCGTTCGATCAGTTCTCCGGCAAGCTTTCGCAGGTGGATTTGAACGCGAACACGATCAAAGTCCGCGGCGAACCCGTGAGCGTCGTAGGCGTGCCGATCGTGGGTGGTGATTTCGGAGAAACGGTCTCGCTCGAGGACCTTTCCGACTGGATCGCCAACGATCCGCGCAAGCTGGTCGCGGCGATCGACGTCGGCGTCGACGAGAAACTGCTCGCCCTCACCGTCGACGGGACCCTCACTCAGGTCGCGACGGGATGCCGCGTCTACATGGCGAGCGGCGAAGAGATCACCACCGCCGACTTCGTGAATTACCACACCACCAATCAGATCCTCGGCAAGGACGTCTACGTGAAGGTCACGAAGGACGCCCAAGGCCGCGCGATCCGCCTCGACATCCGCGAGATCCGCCCGGGCCTCTTCGCCGACGTCAAGGCCGAGAAGGCCGCCGGCCAGTGGATCGCCAAGAAGGTCACCCTCCGCCAGGTCGAAGAGTTGCAGGTCGAGCGCGTGAACTACTTCGCGCTGACCGAAGCGACCGTTTCCGTCGGCGGCGTCCGCGTGACGGTCGACCCGACCACGGCTCTCACCGACAACACGGACCCCAACGATCCGAAGGCGATGACGCTCGAACAGCTCGCCCACCGGATCTTAAACGACAGACGTCTCCAGTTCGAGGTGAAGACCGGCGATCCCCTGAAGCCGGCTCTCTCTGGAAGCCTCGTTTTCGGGGGTGAATTGACCGTCGACAACGTGACCAAGCAAGCCATCATTGACGGCGTCACCGCGTATCTGGCCGCGGAAGTGGCCGGCGGCCGGAAGACTCAGACCGCGATGGATTCCATCGTGAAATGGCTCCAGAAGCAGGACAGCCACTTCGGCATCAGCGCGTTCAGCGCCATGTCCATCTTCACGAACCGCGTGGCCGGCGGCCTGCCGTCCCTGGTCAGTCTCGCGACCGAGACGATCGTCCGCGACATCGCCAAAGGCCTCATCCCCGACACGCCGAATTCGCGCGAACAGCTCCTTATCTCGTTCGAGGCGCTCAAGGAAGAGATCGCCGAACGCGCGGGCGCCCAGATCCACGCGTACAACATCGGCTTCTCCGAATTCAAGAATCTCCTCGCGGCCGGCGCCAAGCTCCTCGTTCACATGGGCGACGACCACTACATCACGGTCGACGAATACGACGCCGAAAACGACCAGATCTGGTTCTACGAGGACAACCGCCGCGTCAGCGTCAGCGCCCACTATTTCCTCACCCTGTGGGACGGCAACGTCCTTTCCGGCACGCGCCCCCTCACCGGCGAATCCCTGACGGCCCAGCAGCAGCGTGCGATCCGCGGCGCCGGCCCCGGAATTTGGCAGGGCTACGGCTGGCTCCCGAACTGGGGCGGCGGCTGGCGCAACCTGCACTATTGGGGCGCGCTCCCGAACTCGGTCCCGCTCAAGATGCGCGTCACGTCCTACGGCTATACGAAGCGCGACCTTCCTTCCGGTTCGCCTGCGATCTTCGACCACGTCTGGACCGTGGTCAAAGACTATAAAGAACGCCAGGACCGCCTCTCCGGCGACGAGCAGATCGGCGAGTACGAGCGCCCGCAGGAACCCAACGACCGCCAGGAAGACTTCGTCAAGCGTATCTACATGCGTCCCGAAGCCGAATGGCAGGCCGACAACATCGACGACCAGGAATTCGGCCGCATCGTCGTGTACTGGACGAAGGACACGAACGGCCGCTTCACCGAGCCGGGCGTCGTCATCCATATGGACAGCGCAGGCAACGCGATCAAGGTCATCAAGAACAACAACCGCTATCAGTGGGATCCGATGAACGGCTTCATCGACGCGGGCGGCTCCGAGCTCGGTTTCGAGATCGACGCGATCGGTCTCAAACTGGACGAGCGCGCCGATCCGGCCGGCGGCCCGGACGTCGACACGTACGTTCCGCTCAACCAGAACATCATGAACGACACGTACGACAACCAGCTGCGCCACAACGTCGTCGGTTCGCTGACGCTGTACCAAAAGGCCCGGGACGAACACGAGTCCGGCCGCTGGGACGCCTCGTACGCCCTGAAAGACGACTTCATGACGTACCTCGAGACGGCCGACGAGTCCAAGAAAGACACGACGGTCCAGTATTGGAACGACGTCAACGCCAAGCTCGAAGCCTTCGGCGACGGGATGGTGAACCCGTGGAACCAGCTCATGCGCGAGTCCAAGGAATCGGTCGGGCAGTTCGCCACGAACGCGAACGCGCTCATCGAGGAGATGAAGGCCGCCTGGGAAGAACGCTGGCACGTCGCGCTCTTCCAGCATTTCTACACCGGCGAGCCGGGCGACAACGCCGGCAATATCCTCGCAAATTCCACCGAGATCGCCCCGTTCAAGGCGACCTCCCAACAGGTCAAGGATTGGATCAAACTGTACAAGATCCTCAAGAAACACGCGTCCTTCGAGTTCGTGAAGCCCTGGGAAGCGCTCAAGACCCACGTCACCGACAATATGGATCTCTCGAAGACCAAAGGCCACTTCGACGCGATGGCGACCGACATCGTGAGCGATCTCACGACGCAGCGCACCGCGCTCCTTTCCCTCATCAACACGGATTTCGTTACCGACATCGACACCTACCGCGAGAACGTCCAGAAATCGCTCGACGAGATCGAGAAGATCCTCGGCAACAAGGGCGCCGCCGCCGACAAAGGCAAGCTCTTCACGAAGAACGCAGACCCCCTGGAATGGGATGTCGATCTACCCGGCGCGCTCAATGCGGACGTCAAGCAGCAGCTCGAAGACACGCGCACAGCACTCAACGAAATTCTCGGCGAAAACGCCGGCGGGTACGACATCTTGAAGACGATCAAGACGAAGATGCACGACGACACGATCCAGAAGGCGGCCGACATGCTCGGCGAGAGCAAAGGCGCCGGCACGGGTCTCGTGAAGACGGTGAAGGACGCGATCGGGGAGATGAAGACCCGCTACACGAGCTTCCGCGACGATCTTCTTTCGAAGATCAACGCGGTCCTCACCGTCGCGAACACGATCAACAACCCGAACTTTGTCCTCATCAAGGTCGCTAACGTGCACTCCGAATGGCCACACCCGCGCCCGCCGCGCCTCAACGGCGTGGGCGGCGGCACGATCGCCAACGGCGTATGGGTCCACACGCAGGATTTCGGCCCGGGCTGCGACGATGTTCACTGGGAAGAGGAAGTGGTCGCCAAGGGCAGCATCGAGCTCGACTTCGCGGGCCTGAATCAGGTGAAGAATTATTTCGACGCCATCAAGGGTTTCGAGGGAATCGACACGCAGGATCTGATCCAGGACCTCACCGACAGCTATCAGAAGATCACGACGAAGGCCGCGCAGGAGCTGAAGACGGCCGCGACCATGGAATTCGAGGCCCGCAAGACCCTCAACAAAGCCGACCGCGACCTGACGAAGCACCTTGGCGAGGCGATCGTGAAGCGGAACGCGGCCTACGACGAGCTCAGCCAGGAGCTCTTGATCGAAAAAGATCTCGTGAAATTCGCAGACCAGATGATCGACGAGTCGAATTCGGACGAGCGCCAGAATCCGGCCAAGGCCAACGACTTCGAGCAGTTCGCCACCAAGAGCAAGATGTGGGACGACCGCAAGGCCGAGCTCGAGAAGGCCGAGGCCTCGCTCATCAAGGTCAGGGGCTGGCTCGACGAGGACAAGCTTTTCGGGATCAATGCCCGCGGACAGAAGATTCTCGACGACGCGTTCTGGCAGAACAACATCAAGGGCGAAAAGGGCGGCATTTTCACGAGGGCCGTCGACCCGCTTCACTCGAAAATCGGCGTGATGGGCCGCGAAAAGCTCGGTATCCTTTTCTCCACGAAGGGGATCTTCGAAGGCACAGACGGCGTCATGGGCGGGACGCAAGCGGACAGCACCGTATCGGTTCTGTGGGATTTCGCGGACCGTCTCGCGTCGACGGCGTACCAGTCACGTAATTTCTTAACGGCGCTCCGCGGCGCCCGCGGCGAGCATCTGGACGGCTCCCTGAACAAGGTCGATCCGCCGAAGGGCACCTCGCCGATCCAAATTCGCATCCTCAACCACATGCACTCCGGGCCGCGCGTGCCCACGGAAACGGTCCCCGATCCGTCGGACTCGAAAAAGACCATCACGCGCCCGATCCCGATGTATTGGGAGAAAAAGATCGCCCGGACCGCGGACCGCCTCCAGCGCTATTTGGAGGGCACGGTCCCCGAAGGCAGTAGCCTGCCGGTATTCGCTACGATCGTCGATCCCTTCGACGCGAAGAAAGAACTGAGGAAACAGCCGACGGCCCGCCAGCGCTACTTCGCGGACGCCCGGAAGGCTTCGTGGAAGTACGTGGGTCTTTATAAGGGCCCGGACACCGAAAACAAGTATTACGACCCCTATTTCGACACCGGCTTCAGCAACGATTACAAGGACCCGGTGCTGCCGCCGCTCCTCAACGCCGGCACGGACGAGCGCCAGAGCCTCGTCAATGCGGACCCGTACAAGATTGGCCTCACGGGCAAGCAGGTGGTCCACAAGGCGAAGACCAACGACGCGCGCAACTTCGACAACGACGACTGGTTCGGCTACTACGGCTGGAACCGCGACGAATCCGTGATCGACGCGTTCAAGACGCGCGACATCGACAGCTTCAAGCGCCTCAAGACGGCGTACCACGTCGATACCCGAAAGTATGTGGAAGACACGAAGAAGGCCCAGGAGCAGGGCGCCGATAAGCAGTTCCAGGACAACATGCTTCGGACCGACACCTGGAACAACTTCGTGGTCCAACAGGCGGTGTTCAACAAGAACAAAGCGCTTCTGCGCCTTCAGTATCAGGAGGCCAACACCAAACGCGGCTTCGTCGTCTCGCTTCAGAGCTCGGTGAAGACCTTCTATAAAGCGTATGCGGCCATGCGCCAGCAGTTCGACCCGAGCTACACGCTTCCGGCCGCCGTTCAGCTGGCGCTTAACCGCAACGTCGCGACGTTCAACACGACGAGCATCGGGATGCTCGATACGTACCTCGCGCAGTACGAGGCGCTCTACAATCAAGGCACTTCGGTCATGGGTACCATCAAGGTTGGTGGCATGAACATCGGGTCGATCGAGGCGGCCCTCAATCGCGCGGGTCAGGGCATGCAGGAAGGCGCGGGACAGAGCGCCAAGGGCTATGCGAAGTCCATGTCGAAGCTCGCCCAGAGCCGCCAGCAGACGTGGCAGGGCTATTACCAGCAGATGGACGAAATCCAGACCAAATACCAGGCTGCGGTGAACCTCGCGAAGGAAAACAAGACCAACACGTACGCCGACGCGAGGTACGGTTGGATGATGATCACCGACGCGCTCGGTGGCGACGGCGCCGCTGGCAAGGCGAAGAACGCCGACGAGTGGGGCATCGTCTCGAAGCTCATGACGAACATCGAGGACGACATGGCCAAAGCTGCCGGCGACGACAAGAAGATCGCTTCGTGGTGGAACCGCATGATCAACAACAACCATTCGGACAACACGAAGCAGTTCTGGTTCAGCGGCTTCACGCCGACGGCAGGCACCGGCGGCGACATCCTCGGCGCGGACTCGGCCACGAAGGCGTACATGGCGGTGACCCGGCAGTTCCAGAAATGGCAGATTGGCGACCTCGAGACGAAGGTAACCGAAGGCGGCGCGGAGAAAAACTACATCCGCCACCGCGACGCGTCGCTCGAAAATCTCGAGGCGAACCTCCTGACCGAAGGCTACCAGTGGAAGGAAGTCCAGGACAAGCGCGCGACGGTCCTCCAGCGTGCGTCGGGCGCCGACTCGATCTTCCTCAACAATTTCTACGGCACGCAGACGCTCGCCGAAGCCGCGCAGGTCGCCAACCGGTTCAATGGCATGATCGACGGCCTCACGATGCACCTCATCGGACAGGCGAAGGGGAAGGCGTTCTTGAACGTCCAGGTAGCCGACATCAACGACCAGGCCGCCCAGAACAACAACTTCGCGAACGGCCCGGCGGCCGTGCGTATGCGCAAGGACCGCCGCGGCGTCCTCTCGTTCAACTACGACCGCGAGAGCGGCACGATCCAGATGTCGCGCATGTTCAAGGGCCGCATCGCGTGGGATGTCCAGCAGAATGCGATCACGGGCCGCGTGAGCGGGTTCACGACCCACACGTACTCGTGGGAGTTCCGCCAGAACGCCCGGGGCCGTGAGCAGTGGATGCTCCAGGATTCCGCCCAAAGCCACAACGACGCGGGAGCCGCGCAGGGCGATCCGCGCATCACGATGGGCCGCTTCACGCTGGACGGCCAGGGCAACTTCAAATTCATCAACGTGGCCTTCAAGCAGGACGGCCACATCGTGACGAGCTTCACGACCGGGACACAGCAGCGCGCGGACGGCGTCAACGTTACGGTCACGAGCTATTTCCGCGGCTGGATCGACGGAAACGGCCGCATCAAGGATGAAAAGATCATCGGTCAGCAGCACGACGACGGGCTCGGAAACGCCGACTCCATCAGCTTCGCGCGGGCGTCCCACAGCGGCGACAGCTACACGCTCCGCTTCATCAACGGCGCGCGCGCCGGGGACAGCGAACGCCACATCGTGAGCCACTCGTACTACCTCGTGCGCGACACATTCGGCAATCTCCTTCGCGTGAAGCGCAAGAACGAACGCATCGAGGCTGTGAACACGCACTTCGTCGACCCGTCCGACAACCGGAACCGCGTCACCACGCAGGTCACGGTCACTCTCAGCACGACAAACGCGCAAGGCATCTCGATCTCGACGACGTTCGCAGGCGGCGAGCGGGTGAGCGGCGGGATGGCAAACCGGTTCTTCAACACCGCCGGCCGCCAGCTGATCGCACTCGACGGCTATTACGCAAACGAGCGCTCTCTCCGCGGCACGTTCCAGAACTTCTCCAATGCCGGCTTCCAGAGCGTGAACATCAGCCTGGGGAGCGTCACTTACGGCTCTCAGCGCGGCTCGAACGCCATCCAGGTTTCGACCACGACGCTTTCAGCCGACGGCACCGTTGTGAACGCGAGCTTCGGCGTAGGCCGCGGCCTGAACATGAACACGCTCCTGGGCACCCTCCAGAACCAGATTGGTGGCACGGACACGGCGAACGCGGCGAACCAACTTGCGTTCATGACGCAGTTCAACAACACGAATCTCTATGCGGGCTTGCAGGCCACGTTCCGAAACGCCGCCGGCGTCGAGATGTTCCGCCTGGCGCCGACGAACAACCGAGTCGAACACCGAGAGGTCGGACACGACAATGCCGGTCGCAATGCCGTAGCCTGGGTGGGTGGAACCGTCGGCGGCAACGACGCGCTCGCAAACGGAGCGAAATTCAGAAACGACATGGCGGCCCTGAATCTCAACGACAATACTGCCCGTTTAGCATTCATGAAGACGTTCGAAGCCGGCTCGGAATTCGTTGCTGGCGGAGCCGCGGCCAACGAGCAGCGACGTACAGGCGGGTTCACGCTTGAAGTGACCTTCTTCGCGAGCCGCCTGGAGGCGCAGATGGCGCCGCAGAACTTCCGTATCGCCGGCACGGAAGCCGAGGTCGAATACCAGCAGTTCGGACGCGGCTCCGACGGCACTGTCATGGCCACGTGGGTCGGGCGCGACGAAGCCAACGGCAGAAACGCCCTCCAGAACGGCGCCGCGATGGCCGCCGCCGCCAGCGTCACCAACCTTTCTACGAGCGCACGCCGAGAGGCTTTCCTGAAGCAGTTCGAGACGCCTGCGATCCGTCTCCGCGATCTTCTGGGCCCGGCGGCGGCGCTGGCAGCGGCCTTCGGCCTCCCGGTCGACATGCAGATCCGCCGCGGCGGGTTCTCAGTCCAGGCAAGTTTCGAGAAACGCAACAGCGCGGGCTCCGTCTTGGGCGGCGCCGCCGAACAGATGCGTATCCAGGGCGGCGGCTCGCAGGTCGAAGTCTTCCGCGTTTCGACCAGCCGCGACGGCACCGTCGTGAGCGCGTGGCTCGGCCGTACCGAAGGGCCCGCGGGGACCGGCCGCACGGCCGTCGAGAACGGAACGACCTTTACGACCGCTGTCGGCGCGCGCGGTACTGATCTTTCGACGGCGGCACAGCGTGAGACGTTCCTGCGCACTTTCGAGTCGCGCCTCGTGCCCCCGCCCCCGGGCGCCGGCGTCCAAGCGCGGCAGGGCTTCGGCAACAATCAGGCCTTCCGTGTCGGCGGCATGGCGGTGCAGGTTACCTTCGAGCGCGGCTTTAGCAACACCGACGTGATGCGCATCAGTGGCCAGCAGGGACAGGTCGAGGTGCAGCGCTCAGTCCGCTCGGCGGATGGCACGCAGTCGACGTTCTGGGCGGGCCGCAGCTCCGGGTCCAGCGCCGGGCAGAACGCCTCGCACGCCGCCGGCGAAGCCCGCCTCGCGACCCTCTCGAGTGGGCCTTTGCGCGAAGCGTTCATCCGCCAGTTCGAAGCGTTCAACTTCTCCCTGAACGCGTCGTTCGAGAAGAACGGCCAAGCGCAGAATATGCGAATCGCGCAGGCCGGCGCCCGCTTGGAAGTTCAGATCGTCACGGGCGACCAGCACGGCACTATTCTGACCACCTGGGTCGCGAGGGGAGACGCGCCCGGTTCGACCGCCCTGGCGAACGCGAGCAGGGTCGCCGCCGACGCGCGCGGCGCCGATCTGCGGACGACCGCAGATCGGGAGGCTTTCATCAAAAAGTACGAAGCTCGCGACAACGCGCTTCCTCCGGGGAGCTCGCTGAACGCCCCCGAGCGGGCTCTCTTCCGCACCGGCGGCTTCGCGGTCCAGGCGACTTTCGAAAGAAACGGTTTCAGCGAACAGATGCGTATCAGCGGGTCCACGGGCCGCCTGGAACTCCTGCGGACGGTCCGCGACCAATCTGGCACGACCGACGTAAGCGCCTGGATCGGAGAAGGCGGCGGCCGCACGGCGGCCCAGAACGCAAACGATTTCACGACGAAGGCCGCGACCACCGATCTTTCCGACTCCACGAAGCGCGAAAATTTCCTCAAAACCTTCGAATCGAAGCTGTCCGGCTTAAATCCCTTGGCACAGGCGTTCCTGGGACTCGTCGGCGCCGACAACCTTCTATCCGCGCTGGGCGGTTTCTCGATCAACGCGACGTTCGAACGCGAGGGCGTGAGCCAGCAGATGCGCATACAGGGCACCTCGAGCCAAGTCGAAGTCCAGGTCTTCGTGCGCAGCGGCAACGTCGAGGTCTCGGCGTGGATCGGGCGCAGCGGAGACGCCTCAAGCGCCACCGCGAACGCCAACCTCTTCGCCAATCGCGCGGCGGCAAGCGACCTCTCCACCCCCGCGCTGCGTGAAACTTTCATGCGCCAGTTCGAATCGACGATGCGTAAGGTCGGTGGGTCCGCGACCCCCGGGATGCCCGCCGCTCAACAGATGCCGGTCGGCGGATTCTCGGTGATGGCTTCGTTCGAGCAGAACGGTGTGAACCAGCAGATGCGCATCCAGGGCCAGGGCGCGCAGGTCGAAGTACTCGCCACGGCGCGCGCGCAAGACGGCACGGAGATCTCCGTGTGGGCGGGCCGCTCCGAAGGTCCTGCCGCCGAGCAGATTTCCGCCGCCGACAAAGCTTCCCGGATTTCGTCTCTCGCCGCGCAGACGGGGCTCACGACCATGGCTTCTCGCGAAGCGTTCATGAAGTCGTTTGAAGGCGCCCGGTTCTCGGCGAACGCCTCGTTCGAGAAGGACGGCGTCTCCCAATCGATGCGGGTCGGATCTCACGTGGGAGCCGTCGTCGAAGTCCAGGTCACCGCCAAGAACGCCGCCGGCGTCGTCGTTACCGGCTGGATCCCCCGCACCGCCACCGCTACCGCCACGGAGAACTCCGCCGTGGTCGTCACCGCGGCGAGCACCGCCAATCTGACCACGACCCGTCAGCGGGTGGCTTTCATGGAGCGCTTCCAGTCCACGCTCCAGCCGATCGGCCCGAACACGCAGGGCCGCGCGGCGACGGAGCTCGTTCAGACGGGCGGAATTCCGTTCCAAGCCAGCTTCGAGCATCAGGGAATCAGCCAGAACTTCCGCATCACCGGCCCCGGCGCTCGCGTCGAAATGCAAGTGACCGTCCGTGGCAAAGCCGCAGCCGACGGGACCACCACGGACGTAACCGGCTGGGTCGGCTCGAACCCGGGCGGCGACTTAATCGCCAATGCCAACGAGCTGGCCAATCGCGCCGCCGCGACCGATCTCAACTCCGTGGCCGCCCGCGTCGCATTCATGCGAACGTTTGAATCGAAGCCGGACCTCGGCGCGACTCTCGGGGCGGCCATCACCAACCTCCTCACCGGCCAGGGCCTACCGCCGCGCAGCATGGTCCATACGGGCGGCTTCTCTGCGAGCCTCACCTTCACGATGAACGGCGTCCCGCAGCAGATGCGCGTCATGGGCACGGGCTCCAAGGTCGAAATCTTCACGTCCGTTAAGAACAACGGCGGCACCGTGGTGTCGGGCTGGATCGGCGGCAACAACACGACGTCTCCCGACCAAGTCGTTTTGAACTTCGCGGCCGCGGCCGAAACCGCCGACCTCTCCACGGGCCCCTTGCGCGAAACGTTCATGAAGACGTTCGAATCGACCACCGCCGCGGGAACGCGGGCGGAACTCGAAAACCAAGATATGAGCCTCCTGACGCTCGTTCCGCAGGGCGGTGCGGCTCTGAACGTCACTTTCGAATTGGACGGCGTCACCCAGCAGATGCGCCTCCAGGGCCCCGGCGCGAAAGTCGAAGTTCAGGTGACCGGCCGTTCCGGCGACGGCACGAATGTCGTCGCGTGGGTCGGTCGCGACAACCGTGGCAACACCGCGGTGGCCAACGCCGACCTCGTTTCGGCCCAGATCGCCGGTTCCGATCTCGGAAGCGCGCAGACGCGCCTTGCGTTCACGCGCCAGTTCGAAGGTTCGCCGTCGAGCCTCGGCGCCACGAATTCCCTGGGCGTCAGCGAAAACCAGCTCTTTGCCAACGGGCGCACCGTGAACATGACGTTCGAAACCAACGGCGTGACCCAGCAGATGCGCATCCAGGGCCCCGGCGCGAAAGCGGAGATCTTCGTCCAGGCGCGCGGCACCGACGGCACCGAGGTCGGCGCGTGGATCGGCGGTACGACGAGCAACAACGCGTTCGCCATCGGCGGTCCCGACGCGGTCGCCAACGTCGCCGCGTTTGCCAACGCGGCCGCCGCCACGGACCTCGGCAATTCCGCCAACCGCGAGACGTTCATGCGGACGTTCGAAAGCAAGAATTTCCCGATCCAGGCCACCTTCGAAAAGGGCGGTATCACCCAGCAGATGCGCATCCAGGGCCCCGGCTCGCAGGTCGAAGTGCTCGTCCAGACGAAGTCCAAGGACGGCGTCGTGCTCGGTCTCTGGGTGGGCCGCGGTGCCGGGCAGAGCGCCACTCAGAACGCGGGCACGCTCGCCGCCGAAGCCGCCGACCACGACATGCGGACTCAGCCCCAGCGCGAAGCGTTCCTCTCACGGTATGTGCGCGAGCCCGCGACGAGCGCCACCGCCCAGGCCCAGGGCTTCAGCCCGAACCAGGTCTTCCCGGCGGGTTTCTCGGTGAACGCGACGTTCGAACTGAACGGCGTGAGCCAGCAAATGCGCATCCAGGGCCCCGGTTCCAAGGTCGAGATACTCGTTACCGCCAAGAGCCACGATGGTACCGACACCGCCACGTGGATCGGCGGAGGGAACGGCCTCTCCGCGAGCCAGGTCGGCCGTGCGTTCCAGCTCGCGGTCTCGACGGCCAATCTCACGACCGCCGCCCAGCGCATCGACTTTATGCGTCCTTACGAGCGCGCCGGCCACGCGGTCAGCGTCACGTTCGAGAAGAACGGCGTGAGCCAGCAGATGCGCATCACTGGCCCCGGCGCCCAGCTCGAAGTGCAGGTCATGGCCCGCGGCACCGACGGCACGATCGCGACCGCGTGGGTCGGCCGCGGTAATTCACGCGACCACGTCGCAAACTTGAACGAATTCGCAAATCTCGCGGCCCGCGCGAACCTCTCCACTCCGGAGCGTCGCGAGGCGTTCCTTCGCCAGTTCGAGCAGTCGAACGTTCCTCCGCCGTCGGCCGCCGACGTGAACGCCGGCACCGCCAACGGAACGTCGCCGATCACCATCGGGACGGCGGGCACGCGCACGGGCGCGTCCTACGGCCTCACGGTTACCTTCGAGAAGGACGACATCACCCAGACGATGCGCATCGCGCAGGCGGGCGGGCAGGTCGAAGTCCAGGTGAGCGCCACCAGCACGGACGGCACGCGCGTCACCGCGTGGGTCGGTCGCACGAACCGCGAGAGCGCTTCGAGGACGGCCGAGATCGTGGGCGGCTCGATTCAGTCCGCCGACCTCTCGACCCCCGAGAAACGCCTCGAATTCATGAAAACCTTCGAACGCAACGGCTCCGACCTCACCGGCGATGCCGCGACGACGTTCAACCGCCAGCGCGGCTTCTCGCTCTCGATGACCTTCGAGAAGGACGGCGTCACCCAGCAGATGCGCATCCAGGGCCACAACCGCGAAGTGCAGGTGTTCGCGCAGTTCCGCTCGGCGGACGGCGTCCTCTGTGGCGCGTGGGTGGGCGCGGGCCGCGGCGGCGCGAATGCCGTTGCCGCTTCCACGGCGCTCGTTAACGAAGGCACCGCCGCGAACCTTGCCACGGAAGACCAGCGCGTCTCGTTCCTTCAGGGCTTCGAGGTCGCGCAGGGCGGCGTCGACATCTCGGTCAATTTTGAAGTGGGCGGCGTGCTTGTGCAGTCGATCCGCATGAACGTCACGCCGCGGGCCGACGCGCAGAACGGCGACCGCAATTTCACGATGACGATCACCGACTACAACCCGAACGGCACGCCTTCGCGCGAACGCACCACCGAAGGCGTGCTCGTCAACCGGATCCAAGTCACGTACCAGCAGCGCCACGAGGCGTCGGTGAGCCGCGCCATCGGGGACCAGTTCCGGGCCGCCGGCAGGGGCCTCGCCGGTTTCGTGGCGGGCGGCGGCGTGTCGATCAGCACTGTCGGCCTCGTCACCGGCACTTTCAGGGGCGGAATGGCTTTCGTCTCCGCCCAACGCGACCCGACAGCCGATTACTACACGACCGAAACGTACATGCAGGACTTGAATCCTCCCGTGTGGGACGCCCGCACGACGACGACGCGCGAGTTCACTTACAACCCCGACGGCAGCTCCTCGGTCGACACGACGCGCACAACGCACAACGCAGGCGTTTTCGACCACTACACCGACACCTTCGTTCCCGCGGGCGCCGCCACGACGACGGTCGAACATTCCGAGTACAACGCCGACGGCGACCGCACGCGGATGACCTCGACGACCACGAACCACCAGAGCGGGCAAGTGACCGAGCAGAACGGGACCGGCGCTCGAGACGCGGCGACCGGCCAGTGGGTCGAGACGATCAATACGACAGTGAGCAACACGCTGGCCGGCGGCGCCGACGGCACCGCGGCCGATCAGCCGACGAGCCGCACGCGCGACGTGATCCGCTTCGACGCCGACCACCGCGAAGTTTCCCGCACGCACACGGATGTCAACGCCGCGGGCGTCGAGTCGAACCCCGTGACCACGCAGCGTATCGTGTACAACGACGGCTCGGTCGGCGTGCAGACCACGCGCGGTGCGCTCGACGGCCCGCGGACGGTGCACTTCCAGCGCCTCGACGAGAACGGTGCGCTCATCCCAGGTTCGAGCGTCATGCAGGTGTTCGGTGGCGCGGGCAACACGCTCGCGGCGTACACGATCCAGGTGAACGTGGCCCGTGAAGGACAGCCCCCGCGTTTCGAGGCGCGTTCGACGATCGTGAACCCGAGCGTTACGCTGAACGGGCAGAACGGGTACATGAGCATCGGCGTCTCGGCGTCGCACCAGCGCGCGATCGACACCTACGGCCTCACTCGGAACGCCAACGGCACCTACAGCAAGGCCGGCGACACCGGAGTTTACCGTCTGAACGCCGACGGCACCGTCCACTACTCGGGGGGAATGGTGGGCGGGACGTACAACCGTCCGTCCACCCTGACGCATTACACCGCCGAGGGAAGCGGGGTCTGGAGCTTCGAGTTGTCCGCCGCCGGCCCGCCAGCCGCCGGTCAGCTGTACTTCATCGCTGCGGACACGACCACAGGCCCGACGACGGCCTCGCACCGAACGATCGCCACGCTCTACAACCTTTCGTCCGTGAACGGGAGCAGCAATTTCGCGAACTCCGACACGAATTTCCGTTACACGTTCCAAGCCGACGGCACGGTCCTCGCGACGGACGTCCGCACCGGCCGCTCTCAGGTGGGCACGCTGAACGCCGCCGGAAACGGGGTTACGTGGAATGAGAACGCTTCGCCGCGGGCTCCCGCAGGCGGCGGTCCCATCGCGGTGACGTTGCCGGGCAACGACACCGTCACGCTGACCGGCGGCACGAGCGGCTTCCGCATCACCGAGAACGGCACGGCGATGACGACCGAAGACATGATTTTCGCGGGTCCCGGCGGCCAGAGCCAAGTGCTCCGCCGTGGTGCCGAACTCAGCCTTTCGAACGATACAAACCACAACGTTAGCATCATCTCGGGCGTGATGGAATTCAACGGCGGCGCTTCCGCCAATCTCCCGAACGGCCACCTTCAGACCATCCAGCCTCCGACCCCGCCCGCCGAAGGGGACACGAGCAACGACCGGAATCAGGCCTCCGGCCCTACGACTAGTTCCCCCGGCCTCAACACGACTATCTCGCGCGACCCCGGCGGCCGCCTTCGCCTCACGGGCTCCATCGCGATCCAGAACAATCAATTCGTGATCACCGAAGGCCAGCGGATCAATATCAATACCACCGGCGACTTCCGCTTCGGCGACCGGGCGATGACCCAGCAGGGCTCGTTCATGTTCGCGCGCCTCACCGAGCCCGATCCGAAGAAGCGCGAAGCGAACCCGAATCGCAACCAGCGCGCCGAGATCGTGACGCTCGGCGACTGGCAGTCGAACCAGCGCGCGCACCTGAGCCACACGTTCCCCAAGGAAGGCGCGACCGGGCTCCAGCGCCATTACAAGACTGAGGCCGAAAACGCGATCAACGATGGCAACGCCTCCCGCGCAAGCGCCGCGATGAACATGATCAGCGCCGCGGGCCAGGCCTACGCCATCCGCGAGCTTTCGGGCAGCGGCGCCCGAGAGCTTAACGACGTCGCGCAGAGCGGCACCTTCAACAACTTCGGGTACAATGACGTTCTCACCGAAATGGACGAAGCGCAGCTTGCGCAAATCATCGGCGGCAACCGCCAGTTCGCCGCGTTTGTCGGGACTTATATGACCCTCCGCGGCATCCACCAGCAGCAGGAAGCTCACAAGGACGACGACGACGTGAAGGCCCAGCGCGCGCAGTTGGCCGCCATCGGCTTCAACCTGAGCAGCGACTACGATTGCGCCCGCTTGGCGCAGGCTCTCTCGGAGCCAGACTCCATGCTCCGCATCGAAGTGGGAGGCACGAGCCGCTACCTCCGCACCAAGGACGTCGAGGTCGGCGGCAAGAAACTCGAGAAGTGGGTCAAGGACGCTTCCAGCGACCTGCGCACGTGGTTCGACGAAAAGGCCTACGAAGAGAACGGTGGCAGCGGCAGCAAACTCACGTGGTGGGACCGCAACAAGTCGTACGTGTACATCGTGGGCGCGATCGCGCTCGCCGCCGCCACCTGCTGGATCCCGGGCGTGAACGTCGTGACGGCCTCCATCGCCGCGGGCGTCGCGTTCACGGTCGCGGTCGTGGCGCAGGTCGTCGCGAAAGGCCTCGACAATCTCCGCAAAGGCAACGGCTTCTTCACCGGGATGGCGACGGAGTGGAATTGGAGCCCGATCGATAAGAACGGCATCCTTTTCAACGCAATCAACGCGGCCGCGCAGAGCTTCGCGCTCGCCAACGGCCTTGCGGCGCTGGGCCAGCTCGTGAATCACATCAAGTCCGCCGCCGACGTCGCAAAGAACGCGGGCCAAACGCTGACCACCGTGCAGCGCGTGGCGACCTCGGTGCAGGCCATGGGCACCGTGACCCGCGCGGTCACCTTGGGCCTTACGTTCGCCGCGGCGAACGTGGCGATGACCGTCGGTGCGCAAGCCGTCGAGAACATCCTGAGCGGGAAGGATATCGGGCACAAGATCACGGCCGGAATGGTGTGGACCGCCGCCATTCAAGGTTTCGTCGTGGGCGTCACGGCGGGTTACGGCGCGAGAATGTACGGCGCGAAAGAGGCTTTCGCCAAGGCCACCGCGGGAATGCTCACGCGCGGCGCCATCACCAACGGCGTCATCGCGACCGCTCGCGCGGTTCAGTACGGCGTGATGTTCACGGTGCCGTCCATGATCATGTGCGGTCTCGGCTTCCTCCTGGCCGCGGAAGTAGGCGCCGCGGCGGACGGCAAGACTCTGACCACGACCGACCGCGTCACCGCGTTCGTCTCCGGCGCGATCGTCGGCATGATCATCAACTACGCGACCTCCCACAAGGCGACCGCGAAACTGAACGATTTCGCCAAGAACACCGGCAAGCTCGGAAGCGAATCCGGCAAAGGATTCCGGGACGGCGTCAAGTGGACCTACCAGCAGGGCTCCGCGTGGCACGTCACGAAGACATTCGGTCTGGGCGCCCTGGAGTGGGGCACGATGGTGTCGGTTCCGTTCACGATCGCCAACGGCCTCGTCGACGCGATGAAGAACGGGTTCGCCAACGGCGGTGGCATCGCGGGCGCCCTCAAGGGCATCATCGGCTGGTTCCACCCGATGACCGGCTTCACGATCCGGGGTCCGAGCGGCAAGCAGGACGATCAGGTCCGCATCGGTTCGCGCCACGGCCTCGGCATGCTCTCGAACGCGATGACGCACGGCTTCATGGAAGGCCTCTATCTGAAGCCCATTCTCGGCGCCTTCCAGAAAGTGCACACGGCGCCCCCCCTCGGCGCTCCGGTTCAGGGGTGGGGCGGCTGGGCGATCGAGAAGTCGGTCCATCTCACATTCGACCAGGCGCACATGGCGTTCGAAATGGACTTCATCAGCCGGGCGCTCGAGCTGGCCTCCCAGAAAGACGAGCACGGACACGACCGCGCCAGCACTGGTTTCAACGCTTTCACGGCGAACCTCATCATGTGGACGGTGCTCATCACGAAGCCCGAGGCGCTTTCGCGCGGCGGGTTCAAGGAATTCGCCCGCGAGATGAAAACCCACGCCGCGCAGGCCGAAGGCGTCCGCGCGACGGGCCAGGGCAAGAACGACGGCGGGCTCAATACGAGCGTCGCGCGTCCCGAGACGATCGCCGAGACCGGCCAGCGCCTTGCCGAAAGCACGGCCGCCGAACGCCAGACCGCCGCCGAAGAAGCTCCAAAGCATCAGCAGGCCGCTCATGAGCAGCTGAACCAGGATCTCGCCAACAACGTCCCGAAGGCGGAAGCGGTCGCCCGTTTCAATATGAACGTCGCTGAGGCGGACGCATCCAATGCCGCACGGACCCACGGCACCGGCTCCACCCAGCACTCCGAGGCGCTCACGCGGCTTTCGAACGCGCTCGCTGACGGTCAGGGCAAACTGCCGAAGGCCGAATTCGAAGCCGCCAAGCAGAATCTCACGGAACAATTGAACGAGGTCAACGCGTACCTCGCAGGCGGCACAGCGACGAACGCCGAGCTCGCGGCCGCCGCGCACCTCGCCGTCGCCGCCGCTCCGGTCGCCGGGCAGACGGCGCTCGCCACGACCGTTCTTCAGCAGATGCGGACGGCCGTCGCCGCGAACCCGGCCGAGGCCAAACAACTGGTCGACGCGTTCCGTGCGATGAATACCGCCTTCCAGACGTCCGTCTGGGACTCTGTACGCAAGTTGCTGACCGGCGAAGGGAACCCCATGACAGCGCTCCTCGCCGACGCCGCCGCGAACGTGGCCCGCACCGCCCTCGACGCGTGCAGGCCGGAGAACGTCGTCGACGCCGCTTCGGCGAAAGCCGCTTCCGAGGTGCTCAGCGCGCTGAACGGCGAAAAAGTCTTCCAGAACGCGATGAGCGACGGGCAGAAGGCGCAGGTCCAAGCCCGCGCGCTCGAAATCGAAACGAAGGTCGGCGAGCTCATGAAGACGGAAGTCGACGTCACGAATCTCGAGATCTTGATCGACACGATCTCCGCTCTCCAGGGCGTGAACGCCGCGGTCGGCACGGCCTCCGCCGCCACGATGCTCGAAGCCACGGGCAAGGCCCGCACGGCGGCTCTCGACAAGCTCCGCGAATCCAACCCCACGAAGGACGGTTACGACAAGGCCCTTGAAAACACCGAAAAGGCGTTCGAGCTGAGCACGAAAGCCACGGCGATCGTGACGCGCTCCACGGCGAAGACGCCCGCCGTCAAAGCCGCGCTCCAGACTAACGCCGACAGTCTGCTCAAGGATTCGGCGACGGCCCGCGAGAAGGTCACGGCGGACTTGGAAGGCGCCATGGGCCCCTCGAAGGCCGGACTCAAGTTCATCGGCAGCATGATGAAGTTCCTTCAGGCCAACGCGAGCTTCCTGTCGGCCGCGATGCTCGAGATGAAGAACGCGGGTGTCAAGATCGACGCCGACGGCGTGAAGGCCAATCTCAAAGCGGTCGTGGCGACCGTCGAAAAGGCGCTGACTTTCGTCGCAGAGAATTTCGCCGATTTCGCGAAGTTGGGCCTGGACGGCCTGAACATGGTCGCCGACGTCATGAAGGCTTCGATGGATCTCCTGCGCCTGGCGGCCAAGGAAGGCGTCAATATCGAGGCGGCGACCGTGAAGCTCGTCGAATTGGCCGGCAAGTTCATGGCCCACATCGCGGACGCCAACATCGAGAAGCTCGTGGGCGGCGACTCCGGCAAGCTGCTGAATCTCGCGAACATCATCAACATCAACGCCCAGGCCATTAAGTTCGCCGCCGACGTCCTCGGTCCCGAGCACGCGGCCGTTCAGGAAGCGGCGGAACACCTGGCGAACGCGATCACGAAGGTGAACACCTACATCGCCAACAACGTGAACCGCCTCATCGGAACCGACGCCGCGAAGCTCGCGGACGTGGCGAACGCCCTCACGATGAACGCGCAAAGCCTGCGCGTGGCCGCCGAGATCCTCGGTTTCGAGAACTCCGCGGTCCAGAAGGCCGCCACGACTCTCGCGGACGCCATCACGAAGGTCACGAATCACGTCACGAAGAACCTCGCGGCGATGGTCGGCGGGGACGCGAACAAGCTCGCGACCGTCGCTTCGGCCATCCTCGCCAACGCCTCGTCGCTCGGTGTCTCGGCCTCGATCCTCGGACACGGCCACGCGTCGGTCGTCGCGGCGTCCCGCGCGATCACGAACGCCGTCCGGGCTATCACCGCACACACGAGCGCCAACTTCAACGCCCTGGTCAAGGACGCGAGGTCGCTCGAGAAAGTCACGACGGCCCTCGCCGACGCGGTCACCGCCCTCACGCGCGTCGCCACCAGCATGTCGCTCAACGCCAAGGACTACCGCAAGCTGAGCGAGGCCTCCGGCGAAGTGTTCTCGCTCATCGCGGGCAAGGTGTCCTCGGCGATCTCGACGATGGCGGACAAGGCCTCGACCGCCGCCGAGATGCGCAGCGTCGCCAACGCCCTCACGAAGGCGATCAACGCCGTGAACGTGATGGCTCAGCGCAACATGGTGGACGGCGTCGACGCCGCGAAGGTGACCGAGCGCCTGAGCAAGACGCTGGTGAAAGTGCTCGAAACGATGTCGGGCCAGAAGGCCAAGGGCAACACGCTTGCCGAGAAGATGAAGAACGCCCTCGAGAATTCCGTGAAGGGCGAAATCTGGTCGGGCCTCGAGACGGGCGCCAAAGCCGACATGCTGAAGGCCGCCCGCGCGGCTCTAGGCGGTGAAGCCGCCCGCGTGATGGGTGAAGGCGAGATCGGCGCCGCTGTCAAACAGGTCTCGGATCATTACACGAAGCAGGCCGAGAGGGAGATGGCCAACGGCAAGGTCGGCGAAGCCGCCGAGTCGTACTCCGAGGCGCTCCGCGTCGATCCGATGTCGGCCACAGCCGTCGCGTCCGCGATCGTCGAAGCGGTGTCCTCGAAGGACGCGCGCGCGGTCGAGCAGCTCACCGAGAAGCTCCAGGACAACCCGACCGCGCAGAAAAACCTGCACGAAGCGCTTAACAAACTGATGGAACAACAGAACCTGCAGGTCAGCGACGCGCAGGTGGCCGAAATGGTCAAACTCGCCGAGCGCCTCGCGGTCGCGGAGCGTTCGCAGGAAACCGCCGCCGAAGCCAAGCCCGCCGAAGCGCGTCCCGAGACGGCCGAGGCGCCTCGCGTCGAGGGCGAGAAGAAGGCCGAAGGCGAGGCCGAGGCGAAGGATCCCACGCAGAAACTGAAGGACCTCGTCGACCAGAGCGGCATGCGGAAGAAGCTGACCGAAGTCCGCGACCGCCTCCAGGAAGACATCAAGAATAGCGCTGAGCAGGTGGAGCTGGTGAATAAGGCGATGGACGGCGTCATCGCCGAAGACGTCGCGTTCGTCCAAAAAGCCCTCGACGGCATGCCGGAAGCCAAGCGCGCCGCCGCCGAGCAGGCGCTTAAGGAACAGTTGAACCTCGAAGTCGGCGAAGCTCTTCTGGGCAAGGACGGGAAACCGACGGGTGAATTCCGCGGTTCGAACCTGACCGTCCGGACCGCCGACGGCATCCTGACCCGCCTGGGCAACGCCGCGGTCACCCTCAGCGGACAGTCGAAAGCGCGCCAGGTGCGCGGCGCGGCCGTGGACGCAGCGATGGCCAAGCGAGACAAGGCTACGGCCGAGAAGAAAGCCACCGATCCTTCGACGGGCGCGAAGTGGACCGCCGAAGCGAAGGATGCTCTCACGGATCCCAAGCAGCTCGGCAAAAAATACGTCCGCATCGGCGGCGAGCTTTTCAACCGCAAGGCGGTCAGCGAAGCGGTCGCCAAAGCCGATGGACCCGCCGCGAAGAAACACGTCGAATCGCTGAAAGGCGAAAATAACAAGCAGGCCCGCGAAGACCTGAAGAGAGAGTGCGAAACCGCGACCGAAGTCGATCCGCTCGTCACGATCACCGTGGACGTCGACGGCACGCCCACGAAGGTCCGTCTCCATGCCGACGCATTGCGCGCCGAGGTCGAGTCCTACGAAAAGGACGCCGCGAAGGTACAGGAAAGCAAGGGCCAGGAAGGCACCATTCTTAATGAAGGCCGCCAGGCAAACGGTGATCCCGCCGTACCGACCGGTAAGGGCACAAAGACCGCCGCTCCGGCCGCTCCGCGAACCACGGCCGAGGTTCCCAAGCCGGAAGCTCCGAAAGCCGCCGGAGAAGCGGGTGGTTCCGCGAAACCCGCCGCCGAGGGATCGCGTCGTCACCGCGCGAGCGCCGACCCGGCGAAGCTCGAAAAAGAAGCCGAAGGCCACCAGAAGAAGGCCGGAGAGCTCAACGAAAAAGCCGACCGTCTCGACGCGCGCGCCGACGCCCTGCGCGCCGAAGCCGAAGACGTCGCCCGCAAAGCCGAAGGCAAAGAAGGCGAAGCGGCCGCCGCCCAGAGCCAGGTCCAGCGCCTCTTGGCGAAAGCGGAAGCGCTGAGCAATAAAGCGGAAGGTCTCCGAGCCGAAGCGCGCGCCGCCCATAATAAAGCCGAAACGCTCGAGAAAAAGGCGGCCAATCTGACGGCGGAATCCATCAATCTTCGCGCCAAGGCCGCCGAGAAACGCCGCGAGGCCCAAGATGTCGAGAAGAAACCGAAAGTCCAGGACGTTAACCAGGAGGACGCATTCCAGGACGGCGTCCACTACAACGCGGCGACCGACGGCCAGATGGGGCGCTCCGAAGTCTGCCGTTACGACCGCCGGACCGATTCCGTTTTCCGCAAGTTCGTCGCCGAAGGCAAGACCGCCTGCGACGCCGAGGCGCGACGCATCCAGCGCAAGGAAGGCCGCGAGATGACCGCCAAGGAAAAAGTCTTCTTCATGACCGAATTTGTGACCGAACGCATCGATTACGACAAGCCCGCTCTCCAGAAGATCAAGGCGAGGGCCGACGCAGCCGGCCGCGATTCCGTCGACATCGGCGAGATGATCAAAGAAGGCGTCGGTGTCTGCCGCCAGAAGGCGATGCTTGTCGGCTTCCTCCTCGCCGAAGTGGGCGTGAAAGCCAAGCTCTCCAACGGCGGCGCTCTGACCCACACGGGCGAACTCGGCGAGACCTACGGCGGCCACGCGTGGCTGACCGTCGAGGTGAACGGCAAGAAGTTCTACTTCGACCCCACGTGGGCCGAGGGCCAGAGCGCCAAAGACATGCGCCTTCTCTCGATGGATAGCGCGACCGTGCAGAAGACTTACAAAGAAGACATGACGCCGATGGTTAAGGGCGGCCGCAAACTTTTCGTGAAGGACGGCGGCGCTTCGCGCGCGGAAGCTCTACGAGCCGAGGCCACGGCCCTCGAGAGACAGGCCGATGCGAAATGGGCCGAAGCGGAAGTCGCCCGCGGGAGCGACGAAAGCTACCGCCGTGAGGCGACAGCCAAGGAAGCCGATGCCGCGCAACTGACCGGCCAGGAAGCGCCGATCAGGCGCGACGCGCAGTCCGCCTCGCGCCAAGCCAACGACGCCCGCCGGGAGGCGTCGAACCTCCGCCAGGACGCCGAAACCAAGAGCGAGAGGGCCGAGTCTTACGAAGTTCAGGGCGCCGAAGTCCGTGGCCGCGCGGCCGTCGAAGGGGCCAAGGCCAACGAAGTCGGCGAGATGGCGCGTGAAGTCCGGAGCGAACAGGAAGACGCGGCGCGCCTGGCGACCGATCTCAGCGGGAATCTCCGCGGCGAGCGCGAAGCCGCTCCCGAGGCCGGAGAATCCGCCCGCCTCGCCGAGCCTGCCGGAGAGACCGCTTCCGCCGAAGCCCGCCGCGGCAATCTGCGCGGCCGCCAGGCCAGCGATGTTTTGGGCGAGCTCGTCCGCGAAGGCGAGATCACGCCGGAACAGCGCGACGCGATCCAGACGCGCGTCGAGAAGATGCTCCGCGAAGGCAACGGCGAGATGCAGCCTTCCGCGTTCCTCGACCTCATGTCCACGATGCAGAACCAGATGAGCGCGAAGTCGTTCCGCCGCTCCTTCGACACGATGGATCAGTTCTGCGGTTCCTGCTCAATCCTCGCACACAACCAGATTGCGATGCGCGCCGCCGCCGGCGAGAACGTCGCCGCCGAAGTCCAAACGCTGAGCGCGGTCATCGAGACGGCCCAGAGGGTCGGCGCGAAGATCGTGGATATCACGCCCGCCGAAATCCGCGACTTCGCCGCCGCCCGCGAAGTGCTCGCTTCGCGCGGCCAGGAAATCCTTTCCACCGCGATCGAAAGCCGCATGGACGGTGAAGCCCGACGCTCCGCCGAAGCGGGGATCGCCCCGCCCGCGCTCGGAACCGTCACCGAAGGTCCCGAGATTTCCGCCGGTGAAAGCACTTCGAGTCCGAAGGTTGAAACCCGCGTCGAATCCGAAGCCAAGACCGAAACCAAGATCGAAACCGAAACGCGCACCGAGACCGAGACGCGCACTGAAGCCGAAGTTCGGACCGAAGCTGAAGTTCGCACCGAAGCGGAAGTTCGCATGGAAGCCGAAACCCGTACAGAAGCCGAGCCTACGCGGGCCTCCGCCGCGGCTCCCGAAGCCGAAGCACCCCGCGCCGAGTCCAAACGCGCGGCGACCGCCGAAGAAGCCCAGGTCCTCGAGAAGCGCGCCGAAGTCGAGGCCGCCCGCGCCGAGAAAACCGAAGCGCAGGCGAAGGTGGCCGAAAACAAGACCGCTCTCGAACAGAAGGCGGCTGAGCTCGACGGCGCCCGTGCCGCCGCCGAAACCGCCGCCGAAGCGGACAACGCGGCCGCCAAGCGTCTCTCGGAAGTCGACTCCCCCGAGCGCTTGCGGGCGGAAGTGGAACAGGGCGAGCGCACCGTCACCGAGAAGAAAGCGGAGAAGGAAGCCATCAGCCAAGAGAAGGCCCAGTGGAAAGCCCGCAACGAACTCGAAGCCGACCTCAAAAAGAGCGACGTCGTCGACAAGACGGAGGCCCGCGACATGGTGCTCGACGAAATCGCGGCGAAAGGCCCCTCGCCGGCGCGCGCCGAAGCCCTCCGGGAGGCGGAGAGCGCCCTCGAGGCGGCCAAGAATCATCCGCTCGGCGAACCGGCCGCACGCGCCGCGGCGGAAGCTTCCGCGAAGGCTTTCGACACCGCGAACATGAAGTGGCCGTCGCCCGTCAATTCCGCCACGCAGCGCGCCCGCGGGATCGCGCGGCTCGAAAAGGCCGAAACGGCCAAAGAAACGGAAATCCGGACGGCGGAATCTGAAACACAGGCCAAGCGCGACCTTCTGGCCAGCGTCGAGGCTTCGAACGCCGGCAGCGCCCCGACCGCCGAAACGGCCAAACGCGAAACCGCGGCCCGCCGCGCCGAAACGGAAAGCGAAGTGCGGCGCCTCGAAGCGGAAGTCCAAACTTTAAGCGAACGGCAGACCGTCCTCGAGACGGAAGCCGCGCGCACCGGGGAAAACGCGGCCGCCCGTGAAGCCGAGCTGACCGTGCTGACGGTCGCCGACGCCCTCGTCGTCGAAAATCGCGCGAAAGTCGAAGCCGCCAAGACCGAACACGCCTCCGCGAAAGAGAAGCTCGCCGAAAATAAGGCCGCGCAGGAAAAGAAATCGTCCGAGATCGAGACCGCCAAAGCGGAAGCGAAAGCCGCGCAGGAAACGCACGCCGACGCGTCTGTCCGTGCGAGCATCGCAATCAAAGAATTCCTCCGTATCCACAGCGAGCCGGCTCCCGCCGAGGGCCGCGAGACCGAGGTGCGTCGCGAGGAAATCGCCCGCATCGAAACGGAGCATACCGCCGCAAAAACCGCCAAGGAACAAGCGAACGTCCGCATGTACGAAGCGGGAGACAAAGTTTACCTTCTCGAAGCGGAGGGAACCGCCCTTAAGAAACAACAGTCCCTTCTCGAAGCGGAAGTCACGCGGACCGGCGAAACGGTGGTAGTCCACGAAGCCGCACTCGCCGAAAGCCTCCGCACGGTTGAAGCCCGCACGGCGCAGGCCGAAGCGAAGGCCGTAGAGGTCGAAGCGAAGGCCGAACAGGCAGAGGCCGTGCTCGATCTCACTGCGAAGACATCCGAAGCCCAAGCCGCCCGAGCCGAAGCGGATCAGGCCAAACAAGATCTCCGGAAGAACGGGGAAGACATCCGGAAGGCCGCGACCGTCAAGACTCAGGCCGAGTCAGCCCGGGACGCGGCCTTCTCCCGCGCCTCCAAAACGCGCCTGGCTTTCGACGCGGCTACCGCTCAGGTAGAAGCCCGCCGCACGTCGCTCGCCGAAGCTGAAAGCCAGCTCGCCGTCGAGACGACTCGTGCCGAAGGGGATTCCCGGACGCGCGCCGACATTCAACAAAGTAAAGCGGGGAACGCGGCCGAAACCACCAAGGCCGAGGGCCAGCTGGCTACCGCGAAGGAAAGTGCCACCGCGACCCACGCTCCCGAGGCGGAAGCCGGCAAGCGGTTCGAAGAAGCGTCGCGCGTCGCGGAAATCAAGAGCGCCGAACTTTCGACCGCCGAAACCACCGCCTCGCAGAAAAAGAGTGAACTCGCCACTCTGGTCGAGAAATGGAACGAGCTCGCCAAGCGCGCCACCGAGGGAGATCTCGCCGCGAAGGACGCCGAGTCGATTGGCCTGGACGTCCAGATCGCGGAAAAGCGAGCCGAAGTTCAGCACGCGGAGACGATCGCGCAGACCGCCCGTGAAGCGTCCGTCGTCGCCGAGACGGCCAAGACGGCCGCCGCCGAAGCGCTCAACGACGCGATGATCGAGCGGGGCAACGCCGATCTCGAAGTGGCCGAGCTTAGCGCGCGCGTCGACTTCCTGCGCCGCGAAGGTGAGTATCTCAAGATACAGGAAAGCATCCTCAACGCCGACATGGACGGGGCCCGAACGAAGGTGGAAGCCGAGAAGTCCGAGCTCGCCCGAGCCGAAGGGGAAGAGGCGAAGGCCAAGGCGGAAGCGGATCGCGCGGGCCAGGACGCCGCCACTGCGGAGGCCGAGTATATCAGCGCGTCCTCCGAAGCGTCCCGCGCCGAAGCGATCCGTACGGGTCTTGAGGAAAACACCAGCCGCACCCAAACCCGCGTCGAAGAGACGACCGCCGCCGTCGAAGAAGCCCGCACGCGCGTGGCCGAAGCCGACGCCCGTCTGGGCGAAGTCGAATCCAAGGGCACCGCCGCTCCCGAAGCGTCCGCAAAGCCCACCGCAGAGGCCGCGCAAGATGCCGCCCGCGCGTACGAAAGCGCCCGAGCGGAAGTCGAGCGCGTCTTTAAGATCGTGGAACGCGCCCAAGGCGAACACGCCGCCCTTCTGGGATCCAAGAGCCTGGTCAAGGGCATGCTCGAGAAGCTGAACGCCGAGGTCGAAACCCTCGAGACGAAGAAACAGCAGCTCGAGACGATTCTCGAAGCCTTGAACGTCAAACTCCAGAGTGCCGAAACCCGCGCCGCCGACGGCCAGCGCCGCGTGGCGGAAGCGGAAGGACGTCTCGAGCAGGCCCGCACGAACCGCGACGCCCAGGCGCCGCGCCTTGAGGCGACCCGCCGCGAAGCGCGTCAGGAACGCCAGCGTGCGACGGTCGAGCGCGAAGCTGCCGAAACGACGGCGGGCGAAGCGCGCTCCACGGCCGAAACGGCCCGCGCCACCGCCGCCGAATCGCGCCGCGCGGAAGAGCCTCTCCGCCAGAAAGCCGCCGAAACCCAGGCCAAGCTCGCCGAAAAACGCGCCGAGCGCGACCGGGCCGCCGAGGCCACGAAGCCCGAAGATGTCACTCGCCTCGAGTCCGAGATCCGCGAAGCGGAAGCCCAGGCCGAAACCGCCGCCCGCGAGCTGGCCGAGGCCGAAGGCAAAACCGGCGAAGCCGAAGCCGCCGCTCGCTCCGCGGCCGCCGCCGAAACCGCCGCCGAAACCGAAGTTTCGCGGACGCGCGTCGAAGAAAAACGCCTCGGCGAAGAAGCCGAAACGCAGGAACGCGTCGCCGCCGAAGCGGAATCCCAGAGCCGCGACCTTGACCGCCACGTCGCGGAGGCCGAGCGCCAGGTTTCGGAGGCCCGCGCCGACGTGAGCCAGACCCGCGCCGAAGCCGCCGACACCGGCCGTGAGATGAACGAGACGCGTCGCGAGATCGAGGAGATCGAAGACCGCATCAACGTCCTCAAACTCCAGATCGTGGGCCTCCTCACCCAGCTTTCCCAGCTCGACGACGACATCGAGAAGGCCGCGCAGCGCGTCGCCGAAGCCAAGCTCGATCTCTCCAAGGCCCGTGCCGCGGAAGAGAAGGCCCAGGATGCCGTCGCTGAGACCCTGCCCCAGCCGACCATTCACGACGCCGTCAGCTTCGCCGAAGCGCTCCCGTCGATGGAAGCGCGCCTCGTCGGCCAAAAGATGCCGCCGTCCGAACGCCGCGCCCGCATGGCGGATCTCGCCGGGAAAGCTCTCGAGCTTGCGCGCGTCGAATACGAACGTCGGACCATCGAAAAGAAACTCGGCGTGGGAGAAGGCAGCACGATGACCGTGGGCGAGATCGCGGCGCGGTACCACCAGGCGCTCGAAGGCGTGAAGAAATTCCTCGAAGCCTCACCGAAGCCCGCGAACGCGGCCTCCGCCGCCGCCCGTGCGCGACTGGTCGAACGTCTGGCCAAGACGCTCGCCGCCCAAGAAACGCCGGTCGTGAAGGGCCTCGAAGTGAAAGGGGAGAGCGTCGTCGAGATCGTGGGCGCGGGCAAGAAGGTCGGCTTCGATTCGCCCGACGTCATGAGCCTCGCGGATCTTTCGAAAGCGCACGCCGACTCCTTCCGTACGCGCACTGTCGCCGAGCTCGCCGATCATCTTTCGAACAACGCCGCCGAGCTCCGGCGCGTGGAAGCGCACCTCGAGAACCCGACGCGCCCGACGCTTCAGTTCGAGCCATTCGGCGAAGCGAAGGTCGAAATCGACGGCCGCAAAACCGCCGCGCGCATGGAAATCACGAACGAAACGCTCAAGAAGGCCGTCGCGGAAGTCGAGAAACGCCAGGTGAAGGCGCTGGCGGAATTCTTCGAGAAGAACCCGGAGAAGGCCGCCGCCTACCGCGAGGCGCTCGAGGCCCAGGCGAAGAAACAGTCCGAGAACGCGCAGGACGTCTCGCAAGCCAAAGACACGATCGACGGCTTGGCTCGCACGGCGCTCGTCGAAGCGCTCGAAGCTCTGCCTCCGGCCGCCCACGGCGTCCGCGTCGAAATGCTCCGCCTCGCGCTCGGCCTCAACGGCAACGTTCCGGCCGCGATCCTGGCTCTCCAAAACGCCGGTCTCGCTCCAAAGACCGGCGAAACCGCCGCGGCGAAGCCTGCCGAGCGCGACACGCTGATCCGCCTCCTTCTCGACCTGCCGCCCGCCGCGCGGAACGCGGCGCTCTCATCTCTCCGCGCCGCCGAGCGCACGCACCGCGCCGGGGAAGCGCGCCAGACGATCGAACGCATGGAGAAGCTCACCCTCGAAGAGCGCGAGACGCTGAACCGCGCCGCCGAGACGGGCGACCTGGACACGCTGACGGGCAAGCTCGAGCCGCTCAAGGCGTTCGGCCGCGACGCCCTCTACGAAGCCACCGAGCTCCGCGGCCAGCGCGTGGCGGAGGCGTCCTCCGCCGCCCGCGTCGGCACCGCGATCGACGCGCTCATGCGCCTCAACGTGGACGCCGCCGGCGCCGCGAAAATACGCACCCAGCTTGAGTCCGACATCGCCAACCGCGGCAAGGAAGGCTACGTCGACAACCGCACTCTCTTCGATTCGAAGCTCGCGGAGCCGATCAAGTCGTTCGCGAGCGAAACGCTCGTCGAGGCCGCTCGCCGCATCGAAGCGGGCGAGGGCGCGAAGGGCCGCGTGACCGCCGCCCAGCTCGAGACGCTCCGCACGAACCTCGCCGAAGGCGCCGCTCCGAAGGCCCCCGAGGCGCTTCGCCGCTTCGACGCGGAAATCCTCGCCGAAGCGCTCGAAGTCGGCAAACTGGAAACTCTGAAGGCGGCCGAGATCGTCCGCACGCTGACTCTGGCCGAGCGGAACGCGATCCGCGAGCTCGGCGCCGTCGACGGAACGCTCGCCCGCTTCGACGCCGAAACACTCGCGACCGCGCTCGGCATGAACAAAGCCGAGCTCGCCGCGGCCCGCAAGCTTCTGGACGGCGTGCAGGAGACGGTGCTTCGCGGAATCCTTTCCGCGCTGCCCGACGGCGCGCGTTCCCTGACTGTTCGCGACATCCTCGACGCCGCCCGTCCCGCCGACGGCATCCTGAGGGACAAAGTGGAACTCGCCAAGGCGGAGTTCGACGCCTTGAAGCTCCACGCCGAGGAGCGCGAGGCGATCGCGGCCGACGCGGCCGCCGGCCGTATCGACGCGGCGCGCGAGAAACTCACCCGCGCCGCCGAACGCGCGGCCGTGGCGCTCGAAACCGAGCTCACCGAATCGGTCACCGCCAAGCGGATCACGCCCGAAGTGAAGGCCGAACGCCTCGAGGCCTTCCGTAAAGGTCTCGCCGAGACGATCGCGGCCGTGGAAGCTCCCGCCCTCGGCGAAGCGATGCACCGCCTCACCAACTCGGCGGAGGTCCTGAAGGCGCGCAGAGCCTTCAAGGCGTTCGAACAATTCCTCGTGTTCCAGGTCAAGGCGGGCCGTATGACCGAGGGCCAGCGCCGTACCGCGCTCCTCGAGATGCGGAACGAGCTCCTGCACGGCCGGTCGGACGCGGTCAAGGAAAATGCGGTCAAGGCGCGCTTCGACGGCTTCAAGGCGTTCTCCCTCGAAGTGCTTCGCGAGGCGGCCGGCGTGAGCGCTGACGTCGCCTCCCGCGCGCACCAGGCGGCCCAGCAGACGATCTTCGAATTCTCTCGCTCTATCCAGCGTGATCTTCTGGCCAAGGTCGAAAAGCTCACTCTTCTGGCCAAGGTCGAAGCCGGGGATCTCGCGGTTCTTCCGGAAGGCCTCCGCGGAAAATCGCTCGAGGTGCTGCGTCAGGCCCTCGGGGCGACCTCCGAGCAAGTGGTTTTCGCCCGCGAAGCGGTCGGCGCCCTTGCGATTCCGGAGCTCCGCCGCCTGGGCGTCGAAGTGGCCCGCGATCTTCTGCGCCGCGCCGAAGCCGCCGAGCGCGACGGCCGCGCCGCCGAAGCCGCCGAGCTGCGCGACGCCTTCGCGATGGTCGGCGCCCGCGTCGCCGTGGAGCTCGAAGCCCACGCCGAACGGGCCGAAAAGAACGGCAACAAGGCCAAAGCCGCGGAGTTCCGCGACGCCGCCCGGTCGCTCGTCGAGGAAATCCGGAGCGAAGCGCTGGCCGCGGAAGAGGTCGCCCGCCTCTCGTCCGCCGAACTCGCGAGCGTGAAAGAAGCCCTCGTCCGCGGCGAAGTGAAGGGAGAGCTGGCCCTCTTCGGCGAACGGGCCGTCCGCAAGGCCGTCCTCGCCCGCGAAGCCGCGGAAGGCAAGTTCCGCGGTGACGGCACGACGCGCGGCGAGCTTCCCGAGAAGGTCCGCGCGTTCTCGATCGAAACCCTCAAAGCGGCGCTCGGCGTCCGCGCCGAGCTCGTGCGTCCCGTGACGAAGGTCACGGTCGAAGGACGCGAGCTCTCGAGCGCGGTGGTCCGCGACGCGCTCGCCCGCAACGTGGACGCGCAAGCCGACGCGCTCCTGGCCCGCTTCAAGGTCGCGCCCGCTCCGCGTTTCTCCGCCGCCGACTGGGTCTCTTCAAAAGTCGGCCGCGAGACGCGTGACGCGCGGGCGCAGCGCAAGCTCACCGAGACCCTTCTGGGCATGGGCGAAGCGAAGACGCACAAATTCGGCTACGAAGCGCCTCCCGCGCCGGCTCCTCGCCGGACCCGCAGCGGCGCGCCCGCGCGTGAAGGCAAGCTGGATTTGGGAGTGTTCTTCGACGCCTACCAAGTCCTTACCCAGGGCCGCGCCCAGGTCTTCAGCCGTGAAGCGATCAACCGCGCGCTCCAGAAACTCGAACAGAAGACGATGGGCGTCGACGCCGCCGCGAAATTCGTGCTCGAATGCCTCACCGTGGGCAACACGATGGAGCAGTACAACAAGCTGAAGACGCAGAAGCTCGACAAAGAAAGCGAAAGGGAGAACCTGGCCGCGCTGGAGGTCATTGCCAATCCGATGGAAGTTGCACGCCGCCTCGGCGAGTCCGTCGTCGAGAAGATCCAGGCGAAGGGCGAGGCGTACCTCCTTGCCAAAGAAGCGGTCGCCCAGCTGGAAAACGCGACTACCCGCAGAGCGCTCGAAGTCGCTCAGAGCGAACTCATGACGGCCTTCCGCGAAGCGCGCGGCGGCGCGAAGAACCAGTCGTTCCTCGATCTGGCCGTCAAGACGGGCATGGTCGAGAAGGCCGAATTCGGGGACGTGTTCAACGCCTACAAGGCGCTCCGCGTCGGGGAAACCTCCGGTGGCTACGCCGAGTTCAACACGAAGAACCGTGCGTCGATCGAGCGCGTGATGTCCGAGTACAAGCTCGAGTTCGACGCGTACGAGAAGAGGCTTTCCGGCGACCCGATGACCCGGATCAAGCAGCTCAACGAGATCATGCGCCAGGAACAGGCGGCCGCGCCGGGCGAACGCGTCGGCGTGATCAAGGCGACGGCGATCACGGATCTCATCTTCCGCAATTCGTACGTGTCGGAAGGCACGAAGATGCACCTGAAGGACGCCGGCTGGCGCCCGGGACAGCGCCTCATGATCATGCATCTCATGGGGAACAACAGCGTCTCGCTCGGAACCGCCGGCGGCAAAACGTACACCCTCATGGGCTACCACATCATGCGGCGCCTCACCGACGGCGAGACCTACCGCGGCAAGCAGGTCGTGGAAAGCCCCGACGCCGTGAACCAGATCATCTCCGCCATGGAGCTCAAACTCCGCGTGGAAGGCAAGAAGACGGACGCGGAGATCTTCAGCGAGCTCGAATCGCGCCGTTCGGAGCTCAACTCCGAGCATATCGTCATTAAAAACATGATGAAGGCCTCGGGCCTGCGCCTCTTCAACGCGACCGCCTACCAGGGCGGCGAGCTGCGTAACCACTCGGAACGGAGCGCGCGCGTGATCGACGCTCATACCGACAAGAACACGATCGTCGTCATCGATACCGTCAACAACGTCCACTTGAGGAACGAAGCGAAGTCGGCTGCCGAGAAGGGCGACACCAAGCTCTTCGAAGCGCTCCTCAAGTCGCGCTTCATCACGCTCGACGAATTCCACAAGTTCCTTTCGAACAAGAACTCGGGCATCATCGCGGAAAACCAGCGCATGCCGGAGCCTCGCGAAATCGAGTCGCTCATGGAAAACGTGATTTCGAAAATCGCGGACTCAAACTTCAAGCTCCATTGGGAGCCGGTGCGTTATTCCACGGAGACCGAATTTGAGGCGGCCGTCGCGAAGTACACGAACGGCGAAGGCGCGAACGAAATGAAGATCCTCATCAATTCCGAGACCGGACAGATCAACCTGAGCAAGGCTCTCAACGACAGCCTGCGCACGGCGCTCGGCCCCGAGTTCGGTAAGGTGCGCTCGGTCATCTCGGCGCTGGACGCGAACGAATTCCATTACAAGATCCATACCGACAAGGAAGGCAAGACGAAGGTCATCCCGGTCAACGGCCGCGAAGGCACGCCGAGCCCCGATTCGAGCTTCCAGGACATCGAGTACTCGATGACGCTGGCCCTGAAGCACACGAAGGGCAACACGGCGACCGCCCGAGAGATGGTCAGCCGCAGCGATACCTCGATGTCGAGCGCGATCGCCGAGAGCGTGCACATCCCCGGCGCGGTCGTCACCGGCGTCTCGGGCACGCTCGGCGGCCTCGAGGCTCTCCAGAAATTCCAGATTGGCGAGAGGGTCGTGAACATCTCGGGTTCCGTGCTCGACGCGGTCCGCGTGGGCGGCACGAGGGGCCAGATCTTCGACATGTCGACCGGCGAGCAGGAATGGCTCGACGGCATCAATTCGTCGCTCCGCGAGAACGTCACGGTACTCCTGGTCGTGAGCGCGAAGGAGCGCGACGCGATCGAGAAGTTCCAGAAAGGCGACTTATTCAAGTCCGCCGACGGCAAGCCGGTCGAAGTCGCGAAGATCGACTCCAACACGAGCGGCGAATCGAAGAACGGCCAGGCTTCGGAGATGGATCAGCTCGTCAAGTCGCCGTGGGGCAAGGACGGCCGCGCCCGCGTCATCCTCATCACCGAGCGCGGCTGGACGGGCCGTGACTACGCCCAGAACGCGGAGCTCGCGAAGTTCGTCGACGGCAAGCTCATGCACCAGTCGGTGCACATGGCCTTCTACAAGGCGCACACGATCGGCGCCTCCGACTTCGTGCAGGCCCTCGGCCGCGCCGGCCGCAGCGAAACCGAGGCCACGGTTCGCCGCTACTTCCTCGTGGACAAAACCGAGATCCGCCAGCGCCTTTCGGATCTGAACGACGGCCGCGTCCGTTCGGATTTCCGCCAGAAACTGAACGAGCGCCTCCGCGACAACCCCGCGGCGGTCGGCGAGACGCTGCGTCTCCTCAACAATTACGAGCGCCGCCTCAACATCGAAGACTTGAGTCCCTCCGAACAGCTGCGCTTGAACGCTCAGTTCCTCGAGCTTTCCAACGCGATCGCCGACGGCGCGCGTCACACGGTCCGCGAGAACTGGCGCAGCTCGATCGAAATCGACCCGTTCCATCAGGCCATCAAGGCCGCCGCTCTCGCCGGCGGCAAGGGGAGCGCCCACTACCGCCGTCTGGACAAGGCTTACAAGGATCTCCTCGGCAAGCAGAGCGAAGGCGGCGATCTGACGCTGAAGGACGCCGGCGTGGGCAGCGGCGTCGACTTCGTGATGGACACGGCGCGCCAGAGCGTGAAGAACGCCAAGGAAGCGTGGAAGAACGTCGTCGACAGCATGGACGCGTCGAGCTTCGGCGCGGGCCGCCTTCTGGGCCGCGTGCCCTTCTCGATCCGCTTCTGGAAAGGCATCGTGCCGATTCCGTCGACTTCCGCGCCCGCGTACGAAGCGCGCCAGACGCTCGCCAAGCTCGAAGCGCTCGAGAAGGCTTTCCTGACCGGTAACATCGAAGCGACGCGCCTGCAGGTCGAGCGCGTCCAGCTCGGCCTCGACTCCGGCAAGGTCCGTGTCGAAACGCGCGGCATCGGCCGCCTCCTCCGGACGCTCCTCGGCCGCGAAACCTCGGTCGCCGTCGACACGGTCGATCCGAGCCGCCACAGCGTGTTCGAGCTCTCGAAGCTCGAGCAGTCGATCGACGCCAAGGCCCAGGTGCTCCTGCGCGCCTCGATCGCGCTCGCCGAACGCGACATCATCACGTCCCGTCAGAACGCAGCCGGTTATAAGGGAACGGTCGAAAACGTCCGCGCGACGGTCCGCATCCAGGAGTCCAATCCGACCGCGCGCCTCGCGCAGGGCAAGACCCACGCGGGTTACGAGTTGAACGTCGAGAAGGCCATTCGCAACGGCCACGGCGCCACGCTCCAGTTCGACGGCTCGATCCCGAGCCTGTCGAGCGGCATGAAGGTCCTCGTGGTGCCGGCCTCGGACGGCTCGCCGTCGATCGGCCTCTTCAACATGGAAGACGCCGAAGGCGCCCAGCAGCTCAGCATTAACCTCGAAGATTCGCCCGACCTCATGGCGCTCTTCCGCGGATGGAACGTCCCGTGCAAGGCCGAGATCTACGTGGATAACGACACGAAGAAGATGACGATCCAGGCCGTTCCCGTCACCGAGGACTTCACCGGCGCGACCACGGTGGACGAAATCGCCAAGAAGCTCCGTCTTGATCCGACGGTCGTGCGCGAGATCATGAGCGAGTCGTTCGGACGGGCTTTCTCGGGCGTCGACGACCTCGCGAAGATCGCCGCCCAGACCAACGGGACGCTGAACGGCGTTCTCTCGACGTTCCTCGAGAACCTTTCGGCGATCTATCAGGTCACGCGCGTCTCCAACACGAACTTGAAGCCCGTCCCGGTGACCGCGCGGCAGGAAGCGATGATCCAGCGTCTGGGCCCCGGCCTCCGCGGCCTCGCCGGAACGGCTTTCCAGGCGCCCGGTTTCGACCTGACCGAGATCGCGCTCTTCGTCCGCCTCTCGACCGGAAGCACCCCGGAGGATCTCGCGGCGCGCGCCGAGACTCTCGGAGCGAAAGGCGTGATCAGCGCCGAGACCCAGGCGGCCGTCACGGCTTCCAAGATGACCCGCGAACAGCTCGTCCAGTGGGTGGAGGAGAGCGTGCGGTTCGCCGCGGCCGCCGAAGAACGCGTGCCGACCGCCGCGATCCTCGGGGCCCTTTCCGACGAAGACAGGATGAACCTCTCCGGATCGGACGCGAAAAAGGCCTCCGAGGTCAAACAGCGCATCGCCTTCCTTCAGAACGGATGGTTCGTCCAGTCGCGCCTGCAGTCGTTCGTCGATGACGAGGCGGCGTTCGAGGCCTTCGGCGCGGCGGGCGCGTTCGTCCTTTCGCACGACACGCAGCGCACCACGCGCGCCAATCCCGCGCCGTCGCTCGACAAGGCGGGCAGCCTGTGGATGCCGAGCAAGGATTGGATCCCGAGCCTGAACAGGGCCGTATGGTCCGAAAGCAAGGATCCCAAGGAATACGACGTCGACGGCAAGAAGCAGGGCGGCCCACTCGCGTGGGCGCGCTCGTTCGGAAGCTTCGGCAGGCGCCTTCTCGTGAACGACGGCGGCGTCTTCAGCCCCTCGAACGGCGGTATCTGGAACGCGTTCAAATGGACGTCGTCCGAAGACCGCGCGACCAACGCCGCCCTCGTCGTCGCGGACGCCGCGCTGGTCGCCGACGCGCGGCGCAACCCCGGCCGCGACGCGCTCTCCAACTCGGCTGAGCTCGCGCACGCCGGCGCGGAAGTCCGCACGCTGAACGACCTCAACAACGCGCGCGTCGCCCTCGGCCTTCCGAAGGCCGACGGTTCTCGCATCCGTTACGGGTCCGACGCGCGCGAGTTGTCGCTCGTCGGCCGCGAGTCCGCGCGTCTGGGCAATCAAAGGACGATTCAGACGGCCGCGCAAGCCGCCGCGTGGATCATGTCGGGTCTCACGGGTCTCCGCGTCGCCGGCGAAACGGCCGATCAGAAGGCGGAAGAAGAGATCCGCTCGCTCGTGTACGGACGGCTCACGATCGAGGAATTGAGCGGCCTGTACCGAGTCATTCTGGCCAGCACGACGGATGGCAAGGTCGACAGGTCGGTGACCTTCGACCGCGTCGAGAAGCTGCTCACGGACAACGGCCTCGAGGTAGACCGCCACGTGGGTCTCGTGCTCGCCGCTCTCGGCATCGCCGACAAGGGCCGGATGGACGTGCTCGCGGCCTCCCTCGAAACTCACGAAAAGAGCCGCGACAACGCCGCCGATTACGCCCAGATCGGCCAGCGCCTCGCCGAACGCGTGAAATTCCTCCGCGAATTCTCGCCCGAGCGCGCGAACCAGCTCCTGCTCGTCGAGGCCATGGAGTTCGCGGTCCACGGCGCGCCCAAGCTGGTGGGCGAGCTCGGATTCACGAGCGTCGAACAGGCTCTCTTCTCGAAGGCCGGCGGCGACGCCCGGTTGAAGGCTCAGGCCTTGGTCGCGGTGGCCCGCCGCAGCTCCGCCGCGGTCCCCGGCACGGCGGAGTTCGACGCGGCCCTCGACGCGGCCCACGCGACCGTGGAAATTTCCTATCCGTCCACGGGTCTTTCGAAAGCCTCCCTTTACCGCATCGTCGCCGACGAGGACGGTCTCGCCATCGAACGCCGGATCGAATATCTCGACAGGTCGTTCCGCGCGGTGCCTGCGACGACCGCCGAAGGCCAGGCGATCGGAGCCGCCCTCGCGGGCGCGTACGCCACGTTCGCCGCCGCCCAGCCCCAGCCGCTCGCGGCCCAGACGCTCGAGAAGGCGCTCCAGGCCGACCCGACGAAAGCGGCGATCCGGACGGATCTCTCCGCGCGCTACCAGGCTCTGGCCGCGTGGAGCGCCGCCTCGCCGGAGCGCGCCGACAAGGTGAAGGCGTTCGGTTACCTGACCCGCGCCCGCGAGCTCGGCGCCGTGGTCGACCAGGATCGTTTCGCCGCCGCCCGCGCGTCTTCCGCTTCCGCCGAGGCCGCCCTCGTGCGCCAGGCCCGTAAGATGGCCACCGAAAACGACGTCAACGGTGCGCTCGCCATTCTGGCGGATGTCGTGATCGACGTGCCGTCGCCCCTGGCCGCCGCCCGTGACGCGGCGGACGCCTTCGCGCTTATTTTCGACGAGTTCCACTCGCCCGACCTGAGCCGCGTCCACACCGGGCTCTACCGCGACGAGCGTCTCTCGGCGGTCTACCACGAGCTCTTCGGCCGCGCTTACTTCGACACCGAGCTCGCCCGCGCCGACGGCAAGATTTCCGACCCGACCCGCAAGGGCGTCGGCTCGCCCGCGCTCCAGAAAGCCTATACGGCCGTCTTCAACGCCACGACGTACCGCGCCGACACGGTCGAAGAAGGCTATCGCCGCGCCGAATCATGGGCTTCGCAGATCACCGAGTACGTGCGTCCCGAGGGGCTGACGGCCGCTCGCCTGGCGGACCGCGCCGGCGATCCCAAATGGCCCGCGCTCCAGAAAACGGCCCGCCAGGACTTCGACAAGATCCTCAAGAGCCTTCTCGACGGCGCGCTCGCGCGGGTCGACGCTCTCGAGAAGGCCGGCGCCCTGAATCCCGCCGAAGCGGCCGCCCGCCGCGAGCGCCTGAAGGACGCGGACCTGGTCGAGGCGTTCCGCAACGAGGCGGTCGCGCAGGCCGAGAAAGTTTCCGAAGCCATGGCGGCGCGCATCTACGAAGGTTCCAACTCGATCGATCTCGTCGAGGCCCGTGAGGCCGCCCGCAACAAGGTCCGCGAGGATCTCGGGGAACTGCTCGGATTCCACCTGGACGGCGGAATCGTCGAGCCGGGCGCGGACCTGCGTGCAAAGGAGAACGCGGTGCGCGAAGAGTGGAAAGCCGCGCTTCCCGCGCACTTGAAGGACCGCGCCGACAAGGTCCGCGTGATCTACGTCAGCGCCGAAGCCGCCGCCAAGAGCAGGAATCTCAACCACGGCGACGGCAGCGTCGCGGGCGTGTTCTTCGAAGGCGCCGGCGTGATCGCGGTGCCGGTCTCCGAAGGTTCGTCGACGGTAACGAGAGCCGAGAGCGTGCTCCGGAAAATCCAAGCCGAGGATAAAGCGGCGAACAAGATGGCCTACGACACGCTCCGGACCGCCGTCCAGGCCGGAAACCTCGAAATGGCACTCAAGATCCCGGCGCTGCGTAGCCTTCATAAGGAGGACGCCGTCCTTCTTTCCGTCCTCCGCGTCGCGTTCGGTCTGGACGACGACGCCGTCCTCCAAGCGGGCGAACAGATTAAGCTTCTCGCCGATCGCGGCGACCTCCTGGCAACCCGCCGCGCGGTCGAACGCGGCAGGCTCGAAGAACTGCCGGCCGCGGCGAAGACGCTCGCGGCGTACGGACTCGGCGTGCTCGAGCGCGTTCTCCGCGTCGACGTCGTCACCGGCAAGGACTTCTCGGAAGGCCTGCTCGCGCACGAGATGCTGCACGCGGTCGCGCTCGACTTCGCCCACCACGACATGCGCGAAGGCTTGGTGACCTATTTCGCCGGCAGGATCGCGATGCGCTTGGGCGACGTCGCCGGGGCCGAGCGCCAGTTCGGCTACTACAAGCGAGCGATCGGCCACGTGTTCGATTGGCTCGGCGTCGCTGATCGCAAGACCCCCACAGCCAGCGACTTCACGGACGCGGAACGCCGTCTCTTGAACGCCCAGCTCGAAGGCAGCTTCGACGCGGCCGGCATCTACGGTATGAAGGAGCTCGTGAAGCGTCTCCAGCAGAACAAGATCGCCGAGGTTGAGATCGCGGGCGAGCGGGTCGCCGTCTCGAAACTCGCGGAAGAATTCCGGACCATGGCGACCGACGATGAGGACAACACAACCGTCGCGCCGCTTTACGCGTCCGTCGAGCGCCGCGACGACGGTACGTGGGTGCTCGTGCCGCCGCAGGGCGTCGCGAAGCTCGATCTTCGCCTCCTGTCGCTCACGAAGCAGGGCGAAGCCAAGAAGCAGCAGGTGAAGCAGTTCCTCTCCCACGTGCTCGAGTGGTTCGTCGAAGACGCGCGCGAAGGCCGCGCCACGCAGGCCGAAACCCGCCGCGTGATCGCGATGGCGTTCCGCATCGACGCCACGCTCGGCAAGCAGGTGGCGGCGCTCATGCGGTACAAGGACCGCAAGGGCGATCAGCGCGACCAGCAGGCCGTCCTCGACGTCACGATCGCGCTCAACAACGAGCTTCTGCTGCCGCTGGGCCTCAACCTGAACGCCAAGTTCGACGGCGACGAGGGCCTTCTCTTCGTCGAAACCGGCGAGATCATCGGCACGATCCGCGGGGAGATCGCCGAGATCAAACCCAACGGCGTGACGCTGGAGGTCCCGACGATCAAGATCGTCAAGATGACGACGACCGAGAAGCGCGACCGCAACAACGCCGAAAACATTCCGAAGAACAACTTCGTCACGCAGCGCTGGAACTCCATCGTCGAGTGGATGGACTCGAGCTTCCTTCCGATCGCCAGCGGCGAATCGGCGGAGCTGTACGAGCAGATCCAGGCCGACCTCGAAGCGATCGCGGAGGGCAGGGACGGAGATGTCTTCTATCTCGGCGACTACGGCCGCTTGCATTTCAAGAAAGCGAGCGAGGCCAAGCAGCGCTTCCCGCACGGCGCGGCCCTCCTCCAGCGCTTCAACGGCAAGATTTGGAACCAGCCCATATTCAGCGGCGGCCGCAAGATCGAAAGCGCCGAGAACATCGGCCGCGACGCCGAGCTCCGTAAGAGCGTGGTCGCCCGCATCACCCAGCGCATCGACGAGACGATCGAAGAGAACGAACTCGAATTCAAGCTCTTCGACAACAGCCCCGCGTCGAAGAGGAACGGGGACGGCACGCTGCCTCTCGGCCGCCTCGTGAACGAGGCGGCGTCGAAGGTCCTGCACGTGCACGAACTCCGTCACAAGCTCGACGACCGGACGAAGATCCAGGGCAAGTCGCGCGCCGGCCTCTTCGGAGGCAACCAGGTCACGATGGAAATCCCGGCCCACACCGAGGAATTGGCGAGCAAACACACTACCGACGCGCTCGCGTTCGGCATCTACAAGATGATCGGCACGACGAAGCTGGGCACGTCGGGTATCGCGTACAAGAAGGTCGGTGCGAAGATCCTCGCGAAAATCTCCGACGGTGAGGTCACCGAATCGCAGCTCATGGCGGGCGGCCCCAAGGTCTTCAACAAGCTTCTCAAGAAACTCGCCAAGATGGATGCCAAGCGGATTCAGGATATCGCCCGCAAGATGAACGACGCGTTCGACGCGTCGTGGGGCAAAGAGGACGGGAAAGAGGAAGAACGGGCGAAGACGGCCGAGAAGGCTCCCGCTTCCGGCGCGCGCATGGCCGTCGCCCCCGGCCGCCCGGCGAACTCGCCGCCGCCTCCGCCCAAGAAGAAGGTCGTCATCGTTCCGCCCGCGGGCGCGAGCCTCGACTACGTCCAACAGGTCCGCGAGAGCGAAGGTTCCGACGTGGAGATCGTGGTTTTGGGCGGTGATCCTCAGAGTGCCTCGAACCGCGCGGCCCTGCGCTCGGCTCTGGGCGAAGGCGGACAGGTCGTCGTCTGGGCCCCGGGCCGCGACGGACGCCCGGAACGCGGCCTCGTCCAATTCGAGCGCCTCGTATCTGGTTCCGAAGCGTTCCGTGCAACCGTAGACCGCATCGAGGCCCGCGGCGGCCGCGCGGTGGTCTTTGCCGAAGGCACCGGCCGCCTCGCCGCGCGGCTGAACGCAGCGACGCGCGTGGTTTCCGAATCCCGCGAGTTCAGTTCCGCCCGCGCAAGCGCCGTCCGTGCCGAGCTTACTCGGAATGGCCTTGAGCCTCTCGTGGCGGTCGTCGATCCTTTCACCGCCGAACCGGACGACGCCGGCCGATTCAACCAGGCCGTGTTCCCGCTGTCTCTGAACGAAATTCAGCCGGCGCGCCTGACCGAAGCGCTTCGCCAAGTCCGCCTCTCGCTCGTTTCGGGCGGCCGCGTCTTGGTGGTACTCGCGAATCCCGCGAAAAATCGCACCGGCGCCGCCGAACGTCTCATGCCCACGCCGAAACCAGCCGAACTCCTCCAAGCGTTCCGCGAAGCTGGATTCGAGGTTTCCGAAACGGCTGCAAAGTCTCTTCTCGACGGCACGAATCTTACGCAGAACGGCACGGATCGCGTGGCATTCCTCGAAGCGACGAACCCCGAGGCCGGCGCGCGCCTGGCCGCGGCTCTCGACCGCCCCGAGACCGACGCCGACTTCGAACGCGCCTTGGACGAGGCGCGCCGCGCGATGCCTTCCACTCTGCCGTTCAGCGGGCCGCAGGTCGTCAATCTGCCGTCCTTCGCGGTTGCGCCGACGAGCGCCGCCGTGACGTTCGGCGAGTACGTCGCCATCGCGCTCGCGCTCGACGAGGACCGCCGCGAAAAAGCCGTTTACATGCTCGATCGCATCGAATGGGCGTTCCAGCGCTCGCTCGAGGACCGCGGAACCGAAGCCGACTTCTTCGCGGCGCTGCGCCTGGCGCTCACGACGGCCGACGTGCTCGACACCGAGGACAAGGCCTCCCTCGACGCCGCCGTCGAAATGTCCCGCGAGCGCCTCGTCGCGCAGGGCCTCAAGGTCGTTGCGAACATGGGCGGCCGTCCGGCTCCGGAGATCGCCCTCGTCCACGCGAGCGCCCTCACCGTCGAGAGGGAAGGCCGCACCGAAATTCCCGCCGAAGTGGCGCGCGTCCTTAAGAGCGTCGCACCCTCTCTCGAAACGCGCCCCGGCGGATTCGCGATCGTCGTTCCCGCGGCGGAGACGGCCCTCGCCGAACAGTTCCAGAGCTTGGGCTTCCAGAACGTCGTGGTCGCCGATTCGATCGCCGAGATCAAATCGGCGCTGGGCGAAGCCATCCAGGGCGATAACTTCTTCCTCGCCGTCCGCGGCACCGCAGCGGGCGTGGCGCTCATCGACGAAGGCCTCTCCGACGAGAAGGCGGTCCGTAGCGCGTTCGGCGTCGTCGACGTCGCTTACACCGAACTCGGCGCTGGCGCGATGTATCTTGCACTCGCGGGTTCCGGCCTCGCGCACGAAGCGGGCAAGCGCGTCGTGGCGGTCGGCGACTTCAAGGCTGGCCAGCCGGCGGAGATGAACGACTTCATGGCGAAGCATGGTAACATCATGCTGACGATCCGTTACGTCTGGAACTACCTCGAAACCATGTGGCGCTCCATCATGAGCGCGGAGGTCTCGGCTTGATGAAACGAATTCTTTGGGCCTTGCTCGTCCTGACGATCGCGGTGCCCCTGACTACCGCCGCGGCGGAGATGCCGGGGCGCACTTCACGCAAGGTGAACGATTACGCTCGCATTCTCGAACGCGCGACGGAGAAGGAACTCGAGAAAGCGCTCCGCTCGGCCGAGAAAGAGTACGCCGTCGAAATCGTGGTATCGACTTTTAAGTCTCTTAACGGTATGACTCTCGACGAGTTTTACGAGGCTTATGAACAGCAGTGGCGCAAAAAATGGCCCCTCCAAGACACGGGACGGATCCATATCCTCGTTTTTATGGACGACCGGGCCGCCCGTATCGCCGTCGACCCCCGGCTTCTGACCGTATTTCCGCGCGACATGAGTCGGGAGATACTGGAAAAGGAGCTCCAGCCCCGCCTACGGCAGCGCCTATATAATGAAGGCGTACGCAGTGCCACCCTCGCGGCGGTCGAATACCTGTATATAAGCCAAATATAATATCTACTAACTAGCCTTCCCGTCTGCCGATGGGTAGGCATATTTTTTGTCTCCTAATTAGCAAGAATGTGTGTTTTCCGCTTCCCTACGTATTGCAAGGGCGAGAAGGCGCATGTATACTTTCAGCGAATCAGCCAACGGGGATCGGCTAATTCCTTGTTTTTCAAGATGTTAGTGAAGTGCTTCTAAAAAAGCACCGCCGAAAAGGCGGAGCTCTCGTTTCAGCGCAGAATTTTTTACGGGAGTTTATATAGAATTTGCATATGTCTTATCTGAAGCTTTTTTTAACGACTTTTTTGGAGCGTAACTCGTGACGGAATCGTCCGGCGAAACGATGTTCCTTCGACCCACCGAACCGCGCCCTTTCCGTTCGCGTTTCGGCCGGGGGCTGAAAGGCATATCGCTGACGCTCCTTGCGTGCTTGACGCTTCAGGAAGCGGCGCAGGCTCAGGGCGGCACGCCGCTTTGGTCGCACGTCGTGCAGGCCAAGAAAGAGGACGCGCACGGCGAAAATTCGCTGAACAAGATCGCGATCCCGCACGATTCAGGCGTTACGCGCAAAGTCGTCGTGAAGGGCAGCGACGAACTCATCATCAACATCCAGGACGCTCACTCGAAGCTCGGCGCGCAGGAAAGCATCACGCGCATCCTGGATAACCTCGTCAAAAATTACGATCTGAATCTGATCGCGCTCGAAGGCGCGAGCGACGTCGTGGATACCTCGCTTCTTTCCTCTTTCCCGATCGAGGAAGTACGCCGCAAGGCGGGGCAGTACCTTCTCGGCGAGGGCCGAATCTCCGCCGGCGAATTCTACGCGATGGTCGCCAAGGAGCCCGTGCAGCTCTACGGCGCGGAAGATCCCGCCCTTTATCAGGAAAACCTCGAGACGTTCCGCCGCCTGATCGACAAGAAACTCGAGATCCGCCGCGAACTCAAGGGCGTGAAGCGGGCGGTTTCGGAACTCGAGGCCAAGGTGTTCTCGCCGGCCCTGCGCGATCTAGCCACGCGCAAGCTTCTCCATAAGAACGGCGACATCAAGTTCACGGAATACTGGGAGCACTTTAGCGTCCTCGCCAAAACCCACGGCGTGGACCCCAAGCGCCACGAGAACCTGAGGAAGCTCACAGGAACGGTGGAGCTCGAAAAGGAGATCGATTTCCGGCGGGCCGGCACCGAGCGCGACGCCCTCATCGAGGAGCTCGGGTCGAAGCTCCCCAAACCGTCGCTCGAGAAGCTCGTCCTTCAGGCGCTCCAGTTCAAACAGAACAAGATCACCCCCGGCACCTTCCACTATTTCCTTTCCCAGCTCGCGCAGGACGCGAACATCAACCCGCTGACGTTCAAGAACGTCATCCTTTATTCGGAGTACGTGGTGCTCTACGAGAGTATCGACCTCGTGGCGATTTTCGACGAAGTGGACGCCTTCGAGAACGACCTGCGCGAAAAGCTCTTCACGAACGACGACGAGCGGGAACTGGCGAGGCTGGCGCGCTGCGCGGACATCCTGACGCAGCTTCTGGACACGACCCTCTCGAGCAAGGACTACGAATTTTTCCAAGCGAACGCTGGAACGTGCGAAATCGGCGAGCTTCGCGGCGGCCTCGAACGGCTGGGCACCAAATACAACGTGCCTTGCTCGACGTACGCGGATTTCGCGCTCCTCGAGTCGCAGGTGCCGGACGCCCGCAAGTTTTACGAGCTGGCTTCGCGTCGAAACAAAGTGCTCCTCGACAACACCTTAAAGCGCATGAAGAAGGACAACGTGCGCGTGGCCGCGCTCGTCACCGGCGGTTTCCACTCAGAAGGGATCACGCGCCTCATGGACGAGGAGCGCCTTTCGTACCTCGTCGTCATGCCGAAGTTCGAAGCCGAGTCGCCGGACCGTCCTTACATCGCGGTGATCACGCATAAGCCGCGCGAGTACGAAGAAGCGTTCCGCGACTCCGACTTTTACCTCGCCGCGCAAGTGATGTGGAGCCTCTCGCCCGCGCTCATGAAGACGCTTTCGGACGAGCAGCGCCTCGAGATCCCCGAATTCACGCTCGTCGCCCTCGTGGCCGCCCACCGCCTGACCGTGGGCGGCAAGCCGTCGATCGAACTCGGCGCCGAATTCGTCGCCGCGATCTCGCGCATCCAGAAGAGCCAGGCCGCTTCTTCCGACAGCGGGCTCGGTGGCCTTTTCGACGCGGCCTTCGCGCGCGACTTCCTCGAAAAAGCCCAGCTCCAGCCTCAGGGCCGCGACTACGTCGTGAAGTACTACAGCGACGTCACGAAGCGTTACCGCACGTACACCGTCACGCGCTCCGACGACGGCAAATCGATTTCCCGCATCGCGTTCAGCACGCGCGAAGGCCGTCCCGAAGTCCAGGTCGCTCCGGAGGTCGTGTCCGCCGTTTCGAAGGCCGTTTACGGTGGCTCGGAAGGGGAGAAGCTCTCGGAAGTCGTAGAGGCCGTGGGCGCGCGTATGGCCGCCGCGATGCCCGAAGCCGGCCGCGCCTCTCAGGAAGTCGCCCGCGCGTGGTTCGGCCAGAATATCGTGCGCTTCGCCGCGCGCCTGGGCGTCGGCGATCTCTCTCCCCAGGACCGGAAGCGCGCCATCGAGGCCGCGGTCAAGGCCGCCTTCCCGGAAGCCTCCGCGACCCGTTTCCCCGAACAAGTTTTCGAGACCGTTTCCGGCGCGAGGCTTTCGCTCACGCAGGCGCTCAACCAGCTCGCCGAGGCACGCGACGCCTACCAGGCGGCGGTGGACGGCTCCTACGGCACGAACGACACGAATCTTCTCAGCGAGGACGCCCCGGCTCCTCGCGTGAACCGGGCCGAGGACCGGTCGCGTCTCCGGAGGCTCTTCGACGCAGTCGAGGCGCTTGGTCTCGGCGTGCGCGACGGGCTGATCGACGAGGACGTCGAGCGCGACGCCTACGAGAGCCTGGTTCCGACGCGCGAAGCGTACCGTATCGCGCTCCAAAACGCTTTTCACACGGCGACCGAACCCAGCACCGCCGTCGATCTCAAAACGTTCGACCGTCTGATGAAGGAAACGCTGTTCCCGGCGGTCGAGGCTCTGGTCGGATCGCCGACGGCCAACGAAAAGGCCAAGGCGACGTTCGCAGCGCTCGACCGGCGGCTGAAGGCGAAGCGCGAGGCGCTTCAAGCCGCCGCTCCGGTCGTGGCCGAACCGGCCCGGCCCGTTTCCGAAGCCGAAATCGCGGAGCGCAACCGTCGGATGGGAATCCACCGCGCCGAGCTCGACGCGATGCTCGGGCCCGACCAGGAAGCGGTCCACACCGACCGCGCGAAATTCACGCGCGACGCTGCTATGCGTCTTCGCCAATTCCGCGTTCTAGCGACTCTGCCGGGCAAAGAGATTCCGGAGCGGATCATGGTCTACGTGCGCGTCACGGAGCGCCGGATCGCCGAAATGGACGCCCGCCTCGAGGCCAAGGAAAAAGCGCTTTCCGACCTCGCGGTCCATGCTGCCACCGCGCCTTCCGTGCTCTCGGGCGACGCCACTCGCCGTACCGAAAACCTCGCCACTTTTAACGAACGCACCGGCGCTCTGCTCGACGCCCTCCGCGCCGCCGCCGGAGACGGAGCGAACGCGCAGCGTCTCGTCGACGAACGTGAGCGGATCTTCGCGGATCTTCGCCGCGGCCTCGCTTCGTGGGAACAGCTGAACCGCGAGGCGGAAGCCGATTTGGCCGACGCGCGCATCGCGATCTCCGCCCTGAACGATGCGCTCAAGGCCCGCGAGCTCATTTTTGCGGACCTTCCGGCCGGTATCGGCCGCATCGGCGTCGCCGCGCGCCGCAGCGCGGTTGAGGCCCGCGCGGCCGCTTTGAAGGAACAGCGCGACAACCCCATGAACGAGGTCCGTGCCCTGATCGCGGACACGCCGGCGGGAATGACCGCCCCCCAATTCGCCGAACGGGTGGAAGCCCTTTTGACACAGGCCGCGGATTTCGTCGGCGGCACCGACGGCGAGATTTACGTCGCCGCCCTTCTTTCCAGCGCTCGCGCGCGCCGCAGGGAGCTGCACAACCGCCAGAGGAACAGCCGCATGAACGAACTCATGCGGGAGCTCGAGTCGGCTTCGCGCGTCGTCATCGCCGAATGGGAATCGCTCACGGAATTCGACGACGGCGTCGCCGTGCGCCGCACCGAGCTCGACGGGATCCTGGGCGAGCGCCCCGAAGCCGACCGCATGACGCCCGCCTTGGCCGCGGTATGGGAAAGGCGCGACACCGTGTACGCGGCGCTCGACGCGCTGCGCGAGGGGATCGTCCGCCGCCAGGCGATCGTCGAAGAACTTTCCGAATACTCGCTCGACCCCGTTATCCCGCGCGAAGTTTTCGGGTTCGAATCCGGCGCGGTGCGGACACTCTTGGGCGAACTCGCCGGGCTCGCGACCGAAGACCAGACCGCCAATCAGGAAAATCTCGCGCGGCAGCGCGACGAGCGGCTCGGACGCCGGGACCAGGTGATCGAACTTTTGGCCGCGAACTCCGCCGAGGCCGTCGCCTTCGACGACACCGCGGCTTTCGACGCCGCGGTGAACCCCCTCATCGAAGAGCTCGAAGGGATACTCGGCGACACCGACCCCGCGGCCGAGCGGCTGACCGATATCCGCGAAGCGGTCGATGAAAAGCGCACCGCCGTCGACCGCGCCGCCCGCCAGGGGCAATTCACGGCCGCTCAAAGGGCTTTGAACGCGCTCCTCGACGTTCCGCTTTGGGAAATTCTCGGCTCCGCGGATTTCGAGCGCCGGGCGGCCGCGCAGTTCGCGGCGATCGACCGGCTTTTGAACGGCCGGAATCCGGGACCCGCGGTCGCTGAGTTTCTGCGAACGACACGCGAAGCCGTGCGCCTGCGGCTGGAAGCATGGCGCGCCCGCGAACGCTACACGGAAGAAATCGATACTCTTCTCGGCGACGCGCGGATCCAGCGGGCTCCCACGGCGGAAAATCCCGACAACAATTTCGGCCGCCGCACCGCGCGCGCTCTCGAAGGCCTGCGTGATCTCGTCGGCACGGTGGACGGCGCGAGCTGGTTCCTGCGGGCGTACGAGCTTGCAATCGGCATCCGCGAAAATCATCTGCGTCTCCGCGACGGAGCGCTCGCCGACATTCGCGAGCTGCTCACCGAGACCACCGTACGCTCGGAAGGCGCCGACGAGGCTTTCGACGAGCGCGCCGCGCGCGCCCTCGAACGGCTGACCCGCGCCGTCCGTGGTACGGCCGACGCCGCCGCTTACGTCGAGGAATTCCGCGTCACCCTGGCGGCACGCCGCGAACGGTTGGCGGAACGCGACGCCGTTCGCGAGCGTTTCGAAACTCTGCTTCGTCCGTCCGGCACTGGCGTTCCCGATTCCGCGCAGTTCCGGATCGACGCCGATGCGCTCCTGGCTGAACTTGAACCTTTCTACGAGACCGTGGCGAGCCCCGCGGGCGCCGTCGAGATGCTTCGTCTGCGCACCCGCGCGGATTCGCGCTTCCAATTCATCGTTTCCCAGGAGACCACCCGTCGCGTTCTCGATCGCGCCCGGATGATGACCGGGAAAAACTTGCGCGAGCTCGAAGCGCGCATGGACCGCGCGCTCGCGGATCTTCAGACGGAAATCGACGAAATCCACGCCTCGTTCGCCCCTGAAACCCGGAAGGTCGTCGTGGGGAACCCGGAATCGCGCCCCGTCATCGAGGAGTTTCCGAGCTGGCCGCGCATCCTGGAACTTCTGGAAGTCGCCCGTATACTCGATCTCACCGAAGACGCCGACGCCGCGATCGCCCGCTATCATGCGCTCCGCGAAGAGTACGCGGTGGCCGCCTCGCGTCCGAGCTCGCCCGTCCAACTGAAGGGTGCGGTCCGCATCGAGTCGGGCCGCGCGGCTTCGCTCATGTTCGAGCTTTCGGCCGACTCTCCCTTCTTCTTCGCGGATGCCCAAGGCCGTCCGTCGCGCCAGTGGACCGTGCCGTTCGAACGCTGCACGTTCGATGACGCTCAAGGGACCGTTACGTTCGCGCGCGGTCCGCGCGTGTACGACCGGGCCACCGGCCGCACCGTCGAGTGGCAGCCCTGGACGGTTCCCGTCTCGGATCCCGCGCTCGTCGAAGCACTGCGCGCGGAAGCCGGAACGGACCCGACCCCCCCTCTCCGCGGCGCCGTTCAGATCGACGCCGAAGGACGAATCGTCATCGAGCTTTTGCCCGATTCACCCTGGCGTTTCGAGGGCGCCGACCCGTTGCGTATGGTCCTGCCGGTGCGCGGGGCTTCTCCGTACCGCGTGACAGACCTCGGCGACGGGGCGGTGCGTTTCGAAAACGCCCTGCGGCCCTTCCGTTTCGTTCCCGCGACGCCGGGCGAGGCGCCGCGTGCGGTCCGCCAGCTCGCGCTGCGCGTTCCCGACCGGGCGGTTTACGGCCAGGTCCAGGATTTCGCGTCGCCGTTCCGCGGTACGCCCATGCTTCTCGGCGAGGTGGCGTTCGACCCCGCGGCCCGCGCGGTCACGATCTCGCTCCGCGAGAATTCCGCGAACGTCTTCGACGCGTCGAACCCGATGCGGATGGAAATTCCGCTGGGCGAAACACTCGGCGCGCGTAGCCTTCCGGACGAAGAAGTTTTGCCCGGGGTCACCGTCACGGGCCGCACCGCGCTTTCCGTGCGGGGCGAGGCCGAGCGGGCCCGGCGTCTTTACGAAGGAGAACGCACTTTCTCGCGCGTCGATCCGACGCTTCGTCAGGACGAACGCCGCCGCGCCCGCGCGCTGCGCCTGGTGCGCGTGATCCGTCAGTTCACCGGTCGCATCGTCGGCGAAACCAATCCCGCGGTCGTCGAAAGCCGCGCTGAGCTCGAGGCGATCGCCGCAGGCCTTGAAACCTACGCGCAAAGCGCTCCCCCGGACACGCCGGCCGAAACCGAAACGCCCGCCGAGACGCCGCGCGCCGAAGGGGATCCCGCCGGCCGTGCCGCGGCTCGTCCGCGCGCCGGAGCCCTCTCGGTCCGGATTCAGGACGCCGCCCGCCGCGTTGTGCAGGCGGCCGGAGAGATCGACGCGGACGACTTGACCCCCGAAGCCGCCGTTGCCGTCCGCGAGCTCAGCGCCGCTTCCGGAAACATCGATACCCTCGCGGCGCAGCAGGACCGGCTCGAAGAGGCGTTCGCCCGTTCCGTGGCCCGCCTTGCCGAGATCGATCGGCAGATCGCCGCCGTTCCCGCCGGAGGCGACGTCTCTATTCTCGAGGCCGAGCGCACCCGCGAAGCCGCCCGCACTCTCGATTTCGAGATGGAACGCGCGCAAGTCCATGCCATTCTTTTCGTCGCGCTCGACGCGATGGTCGGCTTCCTCGAGACGATTTCCCGCGAAACGGCTTCGCCCGCGGCGCATCTGGTGCCCGCCGTCGAATGGCTCGTGATCGCTTTGGACTCGATCATTCCCAGAACGATTCGCGTGCAGGAGCGCGCGGCGCAGGCCCGCACGGCGCTCGCCGACGCCCAACGCCACGCCGATGCAGGCACCGGCGCGAGCCCGATCGAGTCTTCTCTTTCCTCCGCCGATCACGTGACGAACTTGATCGACGAAACGGAAGCCGCGCTCGTGCGCTTCGGAAGCGCCTCCGAGACGGACCGTCCGGCGATCGCGGCCGAGCTGACCGCCTCGGACGGACTCGTCGAGCGCCTGGACGCGCTAGCCCTCGCGCTCGCGCCGGATGCGGATCTCGCGGCCGTCGCGGGACTTCTCCGCGAGTTGGCCGAAGAAACGCGGGCGCTCGCCGAAGACCGTCCGGCCACCGCGGTTCCCGCGCCCGTCTATCCGGGAGCGCGCCCGCGCGCGCCGTCGCGTCCAGCTCCCGCCCGTCCCGCTCCTTCTTCCGCCCCCGCCCCCGCCCCCGCCCCCGCCCCCGCCCCCGCCGTTCCGTCGCCGGCCGCGCCCACCGCGCTCGGCCCAGCCGCCGCTACGCGCGGTCCCGGCCTGACTGACGAAGAATGGCGCGAGGTGCTGGCGCTGGCGATCCGCGAACGCGCGGCCGCGCTGCGCGCGCACGCCGCCGCCGAAACGGCGCTCGAAGCGCCGGTTCCCGGCGGCACGCTCTCTCAGCGCGAACGCGCCGACGCGCTCGGCGTCGAAGCCGGGCTCGTGGCCGACCTGATCCTGCGCGACGCCGAAGAGTCCGATCCCGCGAGCCTCGCGGCCGCACGCGATTATCTGGGCATGTCGCCGACCGGCGGCCCCCTCGATCCTAACGGCCTCATTCTCGACCTCGAAGCGTACGCGGCCGCGCTGCGCGCCACCACGCCGACCGATCCGGCGATCGTCACGGAGCTGGTCACACTCGACGCGATTCTCCGCGAGTTGCGCGCGCTCGCCGATGTCCTTCTCGATCTCTCGACCGCTTCGGCCGCGCGCCGTCCCGCTTCCACGCCGGTCCCGGGCCTGCCGGCTCCGGGCGCTTCGACCCCCTCATCGTCGAGTTTCTGGACGCCGGGCGCCATTTTCCGTAATTCTCTCAAGATCGCGTTCCTGGGCGTGACGGTCCTCGTCGTTCTCTTCGCGATTGGCCAGATCAATTGGTTCGAGAAAAAGACTGCGACCCAGGACAGCATCGAAGTCGTCGACGGCACTCCCGCTTTCCCGAAGGCACTGTCGCTGAAAACCAAAAAGGGAGCGAATCCGGCGATTCCCGCCGTTCCCGGAGCGGACAAGATCGACGTCGCTCCGGGCTGGTACCGCATGGAGCAGGACGTGCAGGGAGCGCGCTGGAACTTCATGCGCTCGACGCTCGTCCTCCTAGCGTCCAATTCGATGAAGGAAGCTCCGGCGGGCCTCGGCGCGTTCGAAGCTGAGATCCCCGAGATCGCGGTCGACGCGACCGGTAATCCGGTCCGCGTGATCCTGAAGGACGAACAGGTCCACGTCGTCTACTCCGACGGTTCGACCGAACCCGTCTCTAACGCCGGCCGCCCGGGTTCGTTCAGCATTGATTCGCGCAACCGCCTCCACGCGCCGGCCACGAAGAATTTCGAGCCGCTCGCGCTCGGCGTTGCGAACAACCGCGACGGTTCGCCGCAGTTCGTCGACGCGGCCGGCAAAGCACTGGTCGCGTTTCGCACCGGCGCGCCGATCCGCGGTCCGATCTTCCGCGACCGCGCGTCCCAGTCGGTCACGTACCGCTGGTTCAACAAGGCGCTGAACCGCACGGTCGAGACGGATACGCCTCCGGCGGACGCCGAGATCGTCGCGCAGATCTTCAACAAGCAGAACCGCCACCAGATCCTCCACGGCGAAACCGCCGCGAAGGCCGGCTACGCGCAGGCCGTCGCCAACCGCAAGACCAACGAGTGGGAGATCGAGATCATCACGGCCCAGCTCAAAGAGAAGGGCCCGACCGCGTTCCGCGTGAACGCCCGCAACGGCAAGGCTGAGAAGGGCGGCGTCCTCCAGCGCTACGACGCGAAGAATGCGCCGAAGGAGAGCGATCTCGAATTCTACATGGAAGAGGACGGCCGGGCGTATTCGCCGGCCGAGTTCGTCCGCGCTTACGGCATCGAAGCCGAGCCGATGATCGTGATGCTGAAGGGTTCCTCGCCGAACCCCGCGGCCGACAATTACCGTCCCGACAACGAGATCCGCTACCCGGTCAGCAACAACGTGGTCCTCTTGCGCGCGCGCCGGAACGCCGCGGCGGCGATCGAGCGGTCGCTCAATAATTACGCGGTCGGTACGCTCGTGCCGCTCAAGCAGATCCCGAACCAGGTGTTCCCGGTCTACGTGGTGGTCTACGACACGGTGAACAAGCGCGTCGTTTCTTCTTACGCGACGCGGCAGGCGGGTCTCGGCGTCCTCACGCGCCTTTTCCCGCAGCGCGCCCAAGACATCGGCCGCATGGACATGGCGCCGGGCGGCGAGATCATCCTCGGCGATCTCGTCCTCATCACCGCCAATAGCCCGCGTTTCCAGGAGGTGCTGATGGGCGAATACACGCGCACGAACGGCCGCGGCGCGCACGCGGTGCGTGTGACTTCCAATTTCAGCTTCATGAATTCGTACAAGACGCCGGCGGAATTGGCAGGAGGCAAGGATCTGACGCCGATCGACGCGCACAAGGGCCGCAACGCGGGCAACAGCTCGGGCTATCAACTCACCGACGGCACGTGGATCGTCTTCATGCACCTAGGGGTGGAGACCGACGTCCGCGATCCCGACAACCCGGTCATCACGCCGTTCGACGATCCGGTAGCGCTTTCCAACCGCTTGCGCCGTAACGACCTCATTTTCGAGCTTTCGAACGGCTCGCTCGTGTACGGCTACGAGATCGATCCGTCGTCGCTTTCGCAGGTGGCCGTGATCCATGTCTACGACAAGAAGACCGGTGACCGCACCGGCACGATCCAGACCGGCAGCGAATGGCTGCGCCTCGTGTACATGATCGAGCAGGCCGTGCGCCTCGAAAAAACCACGCGCGCCGAACTCGCGTTCGGCTCCGTTATCGACACCATCTCCGGCGTGGCACCTCCGGTGCTCAACATCGCCGGCGCCGATTTCGTTCCGCCGGGGCTCGTGAACTCGTACAAAGGCGCCTGGACCACGGCCGTCGCGCAGGCGCAGCTGAAGGCGTACGTCGAGTCGCTGCGCGACCTCCTTGTGAAGACCGCCGCGCGCAACGACATCGTGCCGGCTCTTCGCGACATCGAGGTCCAGCGCATCCATGACCTGATGACGCAGGCCCAACGCACGCAGTCCTTCTACTACACGGACAATGCGAACCGCCGCCACCGTGTGATCATCGAGTCCCCTTCGGTCATCGGCCTCACGAAAGGCCAGCAGGACCTCCAGTACATCGCCGACGCTGCGATCCTCGAGACTCTGCGCACGCACGGCGGCACGATGATCTTGCCGACCAACATGCGCAAAATCCAGGACATCGAGCGCCGCACTTACGAGCTGCGCGCGACGCTGAACGACGATCTGAAAGAGCTGCGCCGCCGCGCCGCTCTGCCGGTCGGCAATAAGGACGCGATTGCCAAGGGCGACCTGGACGCCGAGATCCGCAAGGTCGTTGAAGCCAACAAGACCGAGACCGAACGGCTCGCGAAGGAATCTCAGGGGCTGAAGAAGGACCTTCCGACGCAGGCCAAGAACCTGCTCGAAGCCGAGAACGCCAAGCGCGGCGTTGGCGACTTCGCGAACGCGCGCCGCATCTACCAGCTTTCGAACGGCACCGTCGTCGTCATCAATTTCGACATCGACCACGCGGTCCAGGAGCTGCTGAACGGCGTCCGGACGCTGACCGAGAGGAAAGAAACCCTGCGCGAGACGACCGAGGAGATCCGGGAGACGCGCAAGAAGATCGGCGCGCGCGGGCCCGACGTCGCCAAGAACCGCGCGCGCGTCGCCGAACTGACGGAGATCCAGAAGCAGCTGAGCGCCGAGACCAAGCAGCTGCAGACCTTCGTCGACAATGTCGCGAACGCAAAGACCGGCGGCTATCCGTTCTTCGCCGACCGCGGCCCGATCGCGAAAGAGGGGAACCAGGGCCTGCGCACGCTCTACACGCGCTGGTACGCCGAGCCGGCCAACCGCGGGGTGATCAACGGCCTTATCGAGACCGAGATCACGCGCCTGCGCGCCGCCGCCGCGAAAGAAGTGGGCGACCCGGTCGACCGCATCGCGCTCGCCCAGTGGCCGCGCGAGATCCGCCGCCTGGAAGACGCGATCGTGACGCTGAACGACCACCGTCGGAAGCTGAACGACATGCTCGCCGACCGCGTCGGCAAAGAAGGTCTCACGAACGTCCAAATTCGCGCACGCCTGGTCGTGGTGGAGCAGAACCTATCCGACCTGCGCGACTTGCGCACCCGTCTGATCGCCACCGATCCGCGGACTGGCCGCCGCAGCAACTACGTGCGTTTCCTCACCGACCCGATCGTGACCGTGAACGCCGACAACACGGTGACCGTGGACTCGAAAGGACCGCTCGTCGTCATCGTCCCGCAATGGCGTTATCCGCAGGAATACCTGAAGCGCGCCGAAGCCCGCGCCGTCAGCAACGAGAAATACCTGACCGACACGCTCGCCGCGCGCGAGAAGGCCGGCGCTCAGACCACGCGCTGGCGCCGTGCGCCGGGTGGCGGTTTCGAGAAGGTTTCAACCGTCGTCGAATCCGGCGCAGACGCGCGCAACGCGGCGACCGCGAAGGAAGCGGAGGTCGTGGCCGATCTCGTCGCGGGCCGCGATACGCTCGCGCTCGACGACCCGCGCCGCGCGGATTACGACACTGCGATCGCCCGCATCCAGGATCCGCTGCGCGGCAAACACTTCTTCTCCTACGACGACCCGAAAACCGGCGAATTCGTCGAGGTTCAGGTCTATTTCGGCAAGGATTACGCCGAGGCCGCGGTCCGCCGCGCCCGCGCGATGAACGACAACGTGCCGGTCTTCAATGAAATGGACGAGTTCGGCGGCGTGGTCGTGCTCGATTCGAACGGCCACTTCGTCGAGGCGATCAGTGGAAAGGGCAAGGCCGAGGTCGTGCGCGTTCAGCGCGAGCGCCTCCAGTCCCGCCTCCGCGAGGTCCAGCAGCACATCGCCACGCTGAAGGCGCGTCTTGAAGGGATGCGTCCGGACAATCCGCTGCGCCCCGGCCTCATGGGCCAGCTCGGCGAGCGCCTCGAGGAAGAACGCGACCTGAACGACGGCGTCTACCGCGCGCAGGGCGCTCTCGCCGAACGCGAAAAGAACATCTACGTTCATCGTTACGGCTACCGCGAATCCGCCCAGCGCTGGGAAGCAGTCCGCACGCGCACCGCGTCGCAGAATCCGCACGAAGAAATCTGGGTGCGTCCGGCGGACCCCGCGGTCCCGGGCTCGCGCCAGACGACGGTCGTGTACCGCTGGGACGTGAAGACCAAACAACGTCTCGGCATCTCGCGCGTCGAAGAGATCCTCTCGATCGAGACCGTCGCCGACGCGCACACCGGCCGCAATCACCTTCAGTTCCGCACGCTGATCCACGACCGGGTTACCGGCGAGTCGCGCATCGAGGTCCGCCGCGAGGGCGCCGCCACCGGCACGCCCGATGGCACGCCGGCGCAGATCGACCTCAACATGCGCAACGAATGGAACGTCCTCATCCCGATCATGCCCGGCCAGACGGTCGAGTTTCCCGGCCAGGCGCCGTTTGTCGCGCCGGACTTCATGTGGGGTCAGGGTGGCACGATCACCACCGATTACGAATACCTCGAAGTGAAAGGCCTGCGTGCGCCGGTCGTTCGCCGCGCGGTCACGCGTTACCACCAGGGCGGCGTGCGGCCGGGCGTCGAAGGCAAGATCATCAACGAGCTGACGCTGAATGCGCCGGGTGGCGTTCCCGAGCGCCAGGGCGCCAACTACGTTTACACCGCGGTCGATCCGAACCGTCCGGGTAACTCGCGCTGGACCGAGGTCCTCGATGCCCGCGGCAAGCGCGTCACCGAGAACCGCCTCGTCCAACAGTCCTCCGCTGGCGATCCGAATGTCCTCCTCGAGATCGAGCGCGAAGAAATCGTGCGCGCCTACACGGTGTGGGGCGACGTCTCTTCCGTCACCACGACCCGCACCGACGCCAAGACCGGCCGCGTGCTTAGCCAGGACCGCGTGGACTATCAAAAGGGCCGCGCCGGCATCTGGGTGCCTTACCGCACCGTCGACGCGCTCACGAACCGCGTTCGCTTCTACCACGACGTGCAGATTGACGCGCACGGCAATCAGATCGAGACGATCACGACCTCCGAGCGCAACCTTTACGAAGTTGTCATGCGCACGGCCGCAGGCGACGTCGTCGCACGTTTCTCGGCCGAAGGCATCCTAACGACGACGGATTACCACGAGACCGACCAGGGCCTGCGCCAGCGCCGCCAGCTGCATTTCCTGCGTCCGAACACCGCCGACCGCTCGCTACGTCCGAACATCGATACGGCCGCGCCCTCGCGTCCGGTGGATCAGACCAAAGACGTGCTGATGATCGAAGACACGCCGGTTTCCCAGCGTCCGGACGGCGGCGCCGAGATCCGCCGTCGCAACCTCTGGTTCGACATCACCAGCTCCGTCACGCTCGACGTCACCGGCAATCTGATCACCGAAAGCTGGGAGCAGGGCGGCGGCACCTGGGAGACGAAGGTAGACAGCTACCGCGACCGCCCGTCGAGCATCCGCGAAAGCTCGTCGCTGTATTACCGCGCACCCGGCGCCCAGGACGCGGCGGAAGTGTACTCGTTCAATTACTTCAAACGCGTGCCGATGACGGAGTTCCTGCCGACGCAATCGATGCAGGACGAATTCCGCCGCGCATACCCGGGCGTCACCGAACTGACCCTCTACAAGGTCCGCATCCACGGCGCGGAGAGCGATTTGATCGCCGCGTTCCCGCTGACCCCGAACCGTTTCGGCCGTTCGCCGGCCATCTTCAGCCGCGGTCAGTACACGGTCATCTCGTCGTTCATCCCGGGCACGCAGATCCCGCTCGACACCGTCGACTTCGACGAACTCGGACGCGTGCGCGAACGCCGCCGCGCGTCGTATTACCCGGCGAACACGGATCCGAAGAACATTCCGACGAACCCGGGCGACAAGTACCACCGGCAGTCGGGTTTCGTGACGGACCAGGAAGGCAACGTCCGCCGCCTGGCGATGTTCCCGGACTACGACGAAAAGACACAGGACCCGCGCACGTTCTACTGGGAATACCGTGTCGCGAACAGCCCGCCCGGTCTCAAGGCGTACCACATCCGCGACGGCCTGATGTTCCGCAACGACAACACGTGGCCGAACGCCCAGGGCGCGCCGTTCCCGGTCACGCCGATCACGAACGTCTACGAAGTGGACGAGAAGGGCCAATTCGACAAGGCGAAGCCGATCGTCACGTTCACGTTCGCTTCAGGCGAACGCCTGCCGGACGGCACGAAGACTTATACCTACAACGTCAACGTCAGCACGACCGCCTCGCCCGACGCGATTCGCCGCAGCGGCGTGAGCCCGGCGTTGATCCAGGTGACGTTCTCCGCCCCGGGCCGCCGCATCCGCGAAGTTTACGCGGCCGATGCCCAAGACGAAGCTGCGCGCGTGACGCCGCGCATCCTCGTCTATTACGACTACAACGGCCGCCCGACGCATTCTGAATTCCTGCCCGACGGCAAACGTTTCCCCGACGGCCGTGTCGAGCTGGGTAAGACCCGGGAACCGCACCGCCGCTATGCGGTTCGCGACATCCCCGGCCAAGCCGGCTGGTCGGTCGTGTACAACATCGAGGTTCCGAAGGGGGAGGGCGACGTCGCCACGAAGCTCACGAATTTCATGCGCCGCGAGGCAATCGGCGTGCACGCCGAGTTCTACCACAACGGCGTGCTCGTCGCGACCTGGTACAACAGCTTCGCGGTCGAAGTGCGCGATCAGGCGGCGCTGAAGGAAGGCAAGGCGACCGGCGTGTTCTCGTCCCAACAGCGTTCGTCGCCGCTCGGCAATATTCTCGCCAACAGCGGCGCGTCCGAAACGCTTCAGCCCTTCATCCAGAACCAGCAGATCCCCGAGGACGTGCTCCAAGAGCTCTTCGCGCCGATGGTTCCGGGCCTTGGCGCGGCCGCTCCCGACCGCCGCGGCGGTGACGCATTGGCCGACGCCGGTAAAATCGAATTTTTCGACCTCGGTGGCGCGCTCGCCGTCGGCCAGCTGCCCGCGGCAGACCTCGGTCGCCCAGAGGATTGGGGGAACGCGCTCGCGCTGAACGACATGCAGCAGGACCGGGTCTCCGTGAACGCCGCGGCCGACGCGGTGCTCGAGGTGCCGGTGTTCCTGATGCTGATCGCGGCCTCCGTTCCCGAAGATCGTTTCGACGAACCTTCGGCGAAGCTCACGGTTGAAGATTGGAGGCGCCTGGCGCGCTCGACGACTCTTACGGCTCCGAACGAAGCGATGCGCGACCACGTGGGCCTCGGCGAAGATGCCGATCCCGCGAAGGCCGAGGAAGTGCTTGCCCAGCTCGACGGCAAGGAAGCCGCCGAAAAGTTTGTTTCCTCTCTCCCAAGGGATCTTCGCGGCACGTTCGAAACCGCGCTGAAAGGCATGGAAGACGAGGATTTCAAACAGGACGCGACGCCCGTCATCGAAGTCGGTGCGCAGGCCTTCGCGGGGCTCGGAGAACGCGAGCTCGCCCGTGCCGAAGAAACGCTTTCGCCCTCGGACGCTGACCGTATTCTCTGGCAGCTCCAGGACGGCGGTCTCCCGGCGGGCGCGGTCCGCCTCTTCATCGCGGGCCTGCCCGAAGCGCTGCGTCCTGCGTTCACGCAAGCCGTGGACGACCGACCGTCGATGCTCCGTGCCGCGATCGACGGTCCGCAGGGGACCACCACCGTTTTTGTTTCCGTCGAAACCGCCCCCCAAGAAGATGCCTTCCAGGAGCCGGGCGAGCCCGAAATCGCCGCCGCCTCCATGCGCCTGGGGACCGACGCCGCCGTGCTCTCGGCAAAGCTCAAAGATCTCGGACCGCGCGGCCGCGAGGAAGTAGCCGCGGCACCCGCACTCGCGAACGTCGCCGCGCAGCTCCACACCGCCTCGGTCCTGCTGCGCGAAGCCGAACGCAATTTCGCCGCCGCCGAAGAGGGATATGCCGATACCGCGCGCCGCGCCGCTGAGCTTGATTCGGATTCCGCACGCCGCGACGTCGAACGCTCCCGTGACGCCGTGATCCGCGAGAAGACTGCGCTCCTCCGCGAACGCTCCGAGCTTGCGCGCCTCACTGCGCGCCTAAACGCCGCGGTCGACGAACTCGCCGCCGACCCATCTGCCGCGGCAGAAACCCTGCGCGCTCCGCTCAAAGCGCTCCAATTTGCCGCACTCGACGCCGCGACCACGCAGCTCCAGCCGACGGCGGGTCTTTCGTCGCTGGACGAGGCCTATGCCGAGCTGAATGCAGCCTCCGAAGATCTTCGCCGCGACACGCAGCGCCTCCGCTACCGCGCCGAAGAAGACGAGGTCGGAAAAGCGCTCGCCGACCGTCTCGCCGCCGCCGCGTCGGCGCTCGACACGCTCGAGGGGCAGTCGCTGGCGGTCCGTTCGTGGATCGGCGACGTCGGCACCGAAGAATTCGATGGCGAAGCGGCTGGTACGGCGCTTCGCAATCTCCGCAATGCCGCGCTCGACGCGCGCGTCGCGCTCCGCCAGCTGAACCGCCGTCCGGAGGAGATCGCCGCGCTCGACCGCGCGGTGGAAGCCGGCCGCCGCGATATCGACGTGGACCACGAGACTCTCACCGCGCGCGTGGACGAGGTCCAGCGCGCCGCCGAACGCTTCCGCGCGCTCGCGGGCAACGCGCTCCCGGCCGCCGAGCGTCCGTCGACGGCTTCCGGCGCCCGCATGGGCAGCCAGGTGACCGACCACGCGTTCGAAAACACCGCCTCCGTGTGGAACGGCCTCGGCCTCCCCGGCCGCGGCGTGAATTTCACGGCGATCGAAGACGACATGCGGGACCAAATCGCCGCCGACGTGCGGTCCGCGCGCCGCGAGCAGCCGAGCGAGCTCGAGGTCGACGCCGAGATCGAGCGGGAGATGCGCACGAACCTGAACGCCGAGTCCGTCGCCCGCCGCCAAGCAACCCGTGACACACTCAACACGCTTCTCGCGCTCGGGGACGTCGAGCTGATGGACACGCTCGCCAAGGGAGCCAATCCGGAGACCGGCGACAAGGGCGGCCTTTTCGAGAAATCCGACCAGCCGAACGCGAAGAGGGTGGCGCGGGCGATCCGCCGTTACACCGGCACGCCGACCGCCAACAACCCGTACCCGTTCCTCACGCCGGCACACTTCCGCGCGGCGCTTCAGGACCTGCGCTCGCGCCTCGATCAGTCGGCGCCGTACCAGATCGAGGACCTCGCGCACATGCTCTACACGCGCGCGATTGAGAAGGCAATCACGCCTGCCGTGGACGCCGAGATCGCCGCGCTCGGATTCGATCCGAAAGCCAAGTCCGCTTATTCGCAGCTCAGCCCGCTCGTGATCCGCGACCACGTCGCGAAGGTCATGGCTCGCCGCATGGCCGAACGCACCGTGATGGAGAATGAGCCGTCCAACCGTCGCTGGCTCGTTCACGAACGCGGCAGTGCCACCGAAGCGAATCCCGCGGGCACCGCCTACAATCCGTCCAAGATCTGGATGAAAGCGCGCCGCTCGCGCGCCGACGCTGACGTCGATCCGCGGAGCCTCAAGGCGTTCATCGAGACCCGCAACCGCGAGAACGAGATCGAGGACCGCCTCGACGCTGGCGAGGCGGAGACTTCCTCCGAGATCCGCCGCCTGCGCCGCGAGATCGACGATGTCCGGCGTGAAGCGGCGGCGCACGGCCTAAATCCGTTCGACGGCTGGATTGCCGTTCCGCTCGAGCAAGAGATCCGCCGCGCGGTGTTCAAGTTCAAGCTCGGCGCGCTCAACATGAGCCAGGGCCTCACCGACAACCTGCTGTACCTGACGTCCGATCTCGACCCGGCCGATATCGACCCGGACCGCCGCCCGATGGGCTTCGTCGTGAAGAAAGCCGCGTTCTGGTCGCAGCTGATCTCCGACCAGCTGATCAAGATCCACTCGCGCGTCCGCGGCGCGATGACTGCGATGCCGCTCGACCTCCACAGCTACTATTTCGAGGACGATCACTTCGCCGAGCTCATGAAGCTCGCGCACGAGCGCCACATGGACCCGCTCGACCTCGCCGACGTGAACGTGAAGGACGTCGCCGAACTCATCAAGAGGGCGCTCGGCCTCGGCAACACCGACGACGCCCGCTTCGTGCGCATCTTCGGTTTCAATCCTTCGGCTCGCCGCGCCGACGGCCGCCCGGCGATCCTCACCGAGACCCAACTCCTGGCGGTGATGAAGATGCTCGAGGGCTGGCACGTGGACTTCCTCGGCAACGTTCCGGCGCCCGCGCCCGGCGATCCGGTCCGCCCGAGCGTGCTCATGCGCCGCATGACGTCGACGCCGAAGGATACGATCTTGGCCGCCTTCACCGCGTGCGGCATCAACCCGGCGACCGATCTCGGCGACTTCAACAAGAACAATCCTGGTTTCGCGTGGGATTCCGGCACGCTCACTTACGCTCAGGCGCTCGCTCTCATCAACCACCTCTCGGGCCGCAGTCCGAACGGACGCAACCTCACGAAGGGCGGCCAGGATAAATTCCTCACGTTCCTCGGCGTATTCCTCGCCGAGACCGAAGGCGTCGCGCGCGTCACCAAGCGCGAGATGCGCGAACTTCTGCGCGGCCGCGTCACGGGCTTCGCGCTCGACTACCGCGCCAAGGATCTCGGGCTCGACGGCGATCCCGACGAGGCGCTCGGCGCCGAACAGATCACGCGCCTCTACGAATTCCTGGAGACGCTGAACTCGCGTTTCATCCAAGTGGTCGTGAACGCAAAGCTTCAGCCGAAGGCGTGGTCCAGCTGGAAAGAGAAGGGTTACTTCATCCAGCGCACGCCTCTCAAGCTCGTGCATTTCTGGAACCTGTTCGCGGTGATCTCGCGCGCTCTCCGCCTGCCGATCGCCGGCTGGTTCGAGAAAAAAGCGCAGGGCGCGGGTGGGTATTGGGACCGCACGGCCCAGCTCATGACGAACCCGCGCTATTTCGGCACCTCGGGCTGGGGACCGTCCGCCGCGAACGCCGAGAAATACTTCACGAAACGCGAACAGAAGAACTTCAGCGCGCGTTCCAACTGGTTCCTGCGCCACAGCTTCTTCTTTGGCGGCAACATCCCGCGCCTTTTCGAACTTTTGATCTTCATCCCGGCGGTCCTAATCGCGGTCTACGTGGGTCCTCTCGTGATCATCCCGTACTTCTTCTTCTATACGATCACTGGCGCGGGCTTCCTCGCGTTCTTCATCTCGTTCATCCAGGCGCGGACGAACCGTAGCTGGGGCCTCTTGAACCCCTCGTACGCGGCGATCTACAACACGATGCTCGGCATCCTCGGCTACCATTACGCGCTGCCGCTCGTGATCGCGAAGATGGGTCTCCTGACGATCATGTCGCCGGCCGCCGCGACGATCCTCGTTGGCATTTTCATGTTCCTCATGTTCGTCACGTTCGGCACGCTGATTCTGCGTCCCGTCATCAACATGGGCCAGACGATGTTCAACAAACGCTACAACGAGCGCAGCCGCCAGTTCACGGTGCGCTACGACAACGACGCGACCGTCGCGCGCAACGTCATCGCTAAGCGTCTCGGGGGCATCACCGACCCGACCGCCGCGCAGGCGACCAAGCGCGACCGCCTGACTTCGCTCCAAGACCGCGGCTTCGCGGGTCCCGCGTGGGCCGAGGTCGCCCGGATCGGCCTCCTCATGGCGTCGGTGTTCGGCGTGATGATTTTCGTTCCCTCGATCGGCGGTATCCTTTTGGCGACCGTCGGTTTCGCGTCCGCAGGCTTCCTCTATCAGGTTTATATGCGCTGGACGCTCTCGAACACGGTCAAGAACAAGGCGAACATTGACGACGCGCAACAGTTCAAATCGACGTGGCCCGCCCGCGTGAAAGCGGACAAGATGGCCGCGCTCGTGTGGCGTCGCGGCATCGATCAGCTCTATAAGGACCAGATCATTGACGCCGCCGAGCGCGACGCGCTGCTTTCGACCGACGATACGAAGGTGGAACTCCGTACCACGCAGGCATGGGAGCGCGTGAAGTACCTGATGAACCTTTACTACCGCGTCGACATGGAAGGCCTAGCGGTCACATGGTCCGAGCGCCCGATGTTGACCGTGCACACCGGCGGTTTCGCCGAAGCGTTCTCGCCGACGTGGGAGACACTCACGAAACGCCTGGCGTCCACCGCCATTTATCCGAGCGAGCTTTACCACCTGACGCACACGGTGAACCCCGAGGAATGGAAGAATTTCGTGAAGTACGAGCGCGAGCACTACGGGCTCGATGAAGCCGGCGCGACGCTCCTGGGTACGCTCGCCGTCAACGGACCGGAAACGAACCCCGCGGCGACGCCGGGATCGGTAGATTCGACCGATCCGTCGACCATGAACGGCCTCATCAACAACCTGTATCTCGACGTCGAAGCGGCGAGCGGCAAGGCCGAAGCCGACAAGCTGCGCGCGAAGCTCCGCGAGCGCATCACGCACTGGGGCCGCATGCGCACGCAGAACGCCGGCCACACGTACCAGGGCCTCGTGTTCATCCGCGAATGGTACCGCGAACTGGCCGAGCTCGAGTTCTCCGACTCGCTCTTCCAGAACATGCGCGCGTATTACGAACGCTTCCCGTCCCAGCGCGACGAGCTGAACGCCAAGGTCCGCCGCGCGCTCGAGACGAATCCGGTGTTCGACACCAACGACCCGATCCGTTACGAAGATCCGCTCGACAACCCGACTGCGCGCCCGCGTCCCGCCGGTTCGCCGCTGAAACCCGCGGTTCCGCTGACCCGCCGCAAGGTCCTGCTCGATTCGCTCGAGCGCACAGGCTCGCTGAACATCGCGCTTCTGACCGAAGCCGAGCGCGTCGCGCTCTTCGGCGCGACGGACGCGACGGGCCCGGTCTTCGAGGAATTCGAGAAGACGTTCATGCTTTACGAGAAGCACTACGACGATTTGGTCAAAGAGAAGCACGAGATGAACATCGTCGTCTATCAGCTCGGCCCGCCGCCGTTCGGCGAAACGACCCGCGTGGGCCGCGAGTTCGTCACGCGTCCCGAGAACCAGCACTTCATAAACTGGTACTTGTTTGGTGTCCCCGGCAAGGCCGACGCCGAAGGTATCATCCACAACCCGATGGGCTGGAAGGCTCCGGGTATCCCCGCCGCGATGTCGGTCACGCAGGGCGACGTGATCCTCCGTTCCGACACGATCCAGGAATACCGCCCCGAGGTCGTCCACGGCATGGTTATCGGCTGGGACATGCTCGCCACGAAGATGGATTACGCGACGTTCACGACGCCGATGTACGCCGTCGCCGAAGACATCTCCTCTGGCCTCAACACGCTGAGCTGGAACGAGCGCGTTTGGACCGGCCCGAAGGTGAGCTGGCTTTCGATGCTCGGCGCGGGCGGCCAGTTCGGTAAATATTCGGAAGTCGTCGAATTCTACGAGCGTTACGCCGAGACACCGCTCTCGAAGGCCGGCGAAGATCTGACCGAAGCGTTCAAGAAGCTCACGATGCTCCTGCGTATCGTCCAGGTGCCGTGGGCTCTCGTCGGCGCCGCCAAAGCCCCGACGCAGATCGTTGCCATGGGCCCGGACATGAAGTACATGGCCGACCACATCGAAATGCTGCTCGAGATCACAGCCGAGCGCCTGTACCTCGACGAGAACGAGCGCGTTCCCGCGGCGTTCAAACTCGGCCACCAGTCGAACATGACGCTCTTCTGGGGCTTCAAGGACCCGGCCATCCGCGCGCAGGTCATGTACGTCTGCATCGTCCTCCTCGCCGGCATCGATCCCGCGTACGGATTCCAGTACGCGCCCGCGTTCCTGGCGATCTCGGACGCGACCGCGCTCGCGATCGTTTTCGACACGATCCATCACATGAACATGCACTACGGTTTCCCGTGGGGCACGTTCCGCTTCATCAAGGCGCTCCTGTCGTATCCGGGCTTCTTCAAGTACTCGGTCACGTGGATCGTCTCGGCCTACGGCCGCGCGTTCTGGGAGAAGCTGCAGAACGGCTGGTGGGCGTTCATCCCGACCGAGCGCGCCGACCCCGAAAAGGGTACCGTCGAGCGCTATTCCGACCAGACGATTTACAAGCGCTACGAGTACGGCATGCGCATGGCGGCGATCGTTCTCCCGCTCCTGTTCGTGTTCGGCCCCAGCCATCCGGCGGTTCTCGTCATCGCGGCTCTCCTTTATTACGCTTTCTGGTTCGTGAATATGGTCGGCGGCTTCCTCTTGAATCCGAAGAAGGAGCATGAGCTCCCCGAAAACTGGTTCGATTTCTGGCGAAAGGCGACCGGCTCCGAAAAACGCGAAAAACTACTACTCGCAGCCTCGCCGTACCTCCTGACGGCAACACTGATCGGCGTGGGCCTCTTCACAGGCAACCTCTTCATGCTCGGCCTGGGCCTGCTCCGGGCCGCCGGTATCTTCGTCGGTGTCTTCGCGTTCCTTCCCAAGGGGAAGATGTGGGATTGGATCCGGTCGATCGACCATCTCACGTTCGTAGTCATGTTCGTTCTCTTGGTCATGCACCAGTACTGGGCGCTTCCGTTTATCATCGCGTGGGGCGTTCTGAATCCGGGCATGCGCGACGCGATGTACGACATGGTGATCGGCGGTTTCGTGAAGGGCATGTTCTGGGCGTGGCGCGACAATATCAAATTCTTCGCCCAGCGCTATCCGTGGGCCAATTTAGCGCTCGTGCCGTTCGGCGCGTTCGTCGCCCTCTCGATCGTTTCGCTCGTGTGGGGTTCGCCGTTCGTCATCGTCGCGGCGGTCATCTTGCTGATCGTGACGCTGCATGCGATGCGGACCGGGCCGATTCTCGATTGGAGCTGGAAGGCGTGGGCCGCGGCCGCCGCGGTTCCGGTTGCGCTCGCGCTCGGAGCGATGCTCCTGCCGCACGCGATGGTCCTCGGCTTCATCCCCGTGGCTGGCGCTTGGCTTCTCAAGATCGCCGGCTGGGCCATGCTCGCGGGCCCGGCTCTTGAAATTGCGCGCCGGATCATGTACGCGATCGAGCGCCGCCAGATTCGTCGCGCGCTGGATTACGTGATCGACCGCATGGTCCGCGAGAACAAGTACGTCGAGCTGTCCGTCCACGATCCGCGCCCGCGCCTCAACCGCGACGGGACGGTGGTCCTCGATTCCGACGGCAATCCGACGGTCGCCCGCGATCCGTACAACTTACTCGAAATCATCGGTTCGACGGCGCTGCCGGAGAACCTCCGCTACGACGTGTCGAAGCCCGATTCGTGGCTACAGTCGATCGTCCGCTTCTTCTCCGGCCGCACGGAGGTGTATACGTACCGCCCGGCCCTTTCGAGCGCGGGGACCGCGCCCGAGCCGTTCCGTACGAACCCGGTCGCCAAGCAGGCGTTCATGGACGAGCTCGTGCGGCAGGTGACGATCGGTCGCGTGACGCTGCGCGGCAAGATGGACGCTCCCGACGTGCATTTCATTCCTGACCACCTTCTCGTGGCCGCCGGCGCGCGCTTATCCGAAGACCGCCGTGCGTTCCTCCGCGCCGCGATCGGTGTCGTGACCGCGGCCGCCGCGGTGACGCTCATTCCCGGAGCGGCGCTCGCGCAGGGTCCGGGCGCGCCGAAAGCTTTGCCGATCGACCAGAAGGGCCCGAACGCCCAGTTCGATCCGTATTTGACCCGCCGCACCAACCGTCTGCAGGATCTTTTCTACATCGTTGGCACGGTCCTAGCCGTGATGACCGTCGTCGCGCTGCCACTCTTCCTTTATCACCTGGCCCGCCAGCGCCGCGAAGCCAACCAGCGCGATATGCTGTACCTCACGCAGGCCCGCACGCGCCTCGAGCAGGCCGAACGCGAGAACGCCAAGCACGCCGCCGCCACCGATTCCGCGGACCGTGCGAAAGCGTTCGCCGCGGCGAACGCGGCGTTCCAGCAGGCCACCGCATGGTCCACGCAGATCAGCACTCCCGACAACAGTCGTCCGCTCGTGAAGGGCGTCGGCACGCGCCAAGCGGCTTTGAACCGCGCCGAATCCGCGGCGCTCTGGAAAGAATTCACCGCCGCCGTGTCCGAGGAGCGCGCCTCGCGCCGCGTGATCCGCGTTCCGGCCGCTATCGCTGACGCCGAGAAGGCGGCCGCGACCGGCGAGCAGTCGTTCAAGCTTCTGGGCCGCGCCGAGGAGATTTTGCTCGGGCTTCCCGACCGCACCGCGACCGACAAAACTCGCATCGCCGAGATCCAACTGGAACGCGCGCAGCGCTCGATCATCTACTTCCGCGTCGCCGGGCAGCTCCTCGAAAAGTTCGCACAGGAAGAACGCGCCCAGCTTAGCCGCGCCGACGAATTGAAGGACGCGACCGACGATCCGTCGAAAGCGGCATTTAAGACGGCGAACGACACGGCTACGCGCGTGCGCGTTTCCATGGAACGCCTGGCGGAAACCATCGGACGCCTTTCGATCACCGACGGCCAGTCGAACGAAGCGCGTCAGCTCGTGCGCCGCATCTTCCCGATCCTCGAGATCCTCGAGATGAACACGAAGCAGGGGAGCCCGGACCGCACGCGCGTGAGCGAGCTCATGCGCGCGATGCCCGCGGGCGCCCGCATGAACCGCGAAGACAGCGGCCCGGTGAATCCTTCAGGCGGTGTTTCGCGCCGCGCGTTCCTCCGCGCGGGAGCCGTCTCCGGCCTCCTCGCTCTTCTTCCGGACGCGGCGAGCCGGGCCCTGGCGCAGTTCGTTCCGCGCGCCTCGCGCGAGAACCGCCTGCCGGCCTGGACCTCGCTCGGTGACGTCTTCAGTTTCATTTCGAACCAGCGCGGACAGAGCCGCGGCGGCCAGCGTGGCCTGCCGGCCACGTTCCACGTCCCGAACGGCGTCACGTTCGCCGACCCCCGCGTCCCCGCGCACCGCCGCATGATCGAAGAAGGTGTCGGCCTGTACGATTCGTCGCTCGCGCTGTGGGGCCTCATGGAATACGAAGAAGAGCAGACGGCGCTAGCCGCCGAACACCAGCGCGCCGGCCGCGCCGCCGAGGCCCGGGCCGCGACCGAACGCGCCCGCGTCGCGCTCGCGGAAGCCGACGAGATCTTCGCGATCTACTCCAGCGGCACGAACGGCACGATGACGATGGATGCGGTTCCGAACGCCGACAACAGCCGCGCGTTCGAGCCGTTCGGCGCCGACCGCCACGGCATGTTCAATTTCACGAAAGCCAGCGGCGAATGGGACGCGGGCTGGCAGGCTTGGAACGTGCACGGCGGCCCGAACGCATGGATGGCGATGGCCTTCGCGCGCCGTATCGACAAATATGGCGGTGCCCGCCGCGCACCCGTCGCGATCGTCACGAAGCTGAACCGCCTCGGCGGCGGCCTCCTCGAGCTCGTCGAGCGCGGCAACGGCGGCCTCCGTTACGGTCCGATGCGTCAGTACAACCCAGCCACGGACCGCAACGACAACGCCGCTTTCGAGTACGTGAACACAGAGAACAACGTCAGCGGGTTCTCGTCGCTTCTGGCGACCTACCACGTGACCGGCGAAGAGCGCTACAAGACGGCCGCCGAGAACATCCTCAAATTCCTAAAGAACGGCCGCGTGTTCGTCGAGGACGCGGAAGGCAAGTGGACCGAGCAGGCCGGCATGCTGAACCCCACGACAAAGACGCTCTACATGGGCGCCAAGTGGAACACGACTCGTAACCGCTGGGAAGTGGAAAAAGAATTCGCAACGGACTCCGCGGGCACGTGGACGATCTCCTCTTTCGGCCCCGAAACGATCGACGCGATCTGGGGTGCCGGAACGTCGGTGGCGATGTGGGAGACGATCCGCGAAAAGACCGGCCGCACGTCCACGTACGAAAAGACCGGCAAACGCACGGGTGAGGTCGCAGGCGTCGACTTCACCGACAAGTACGAAGGCCGTGATATCACGCGCGATATGGCGATGATCTCGACGGAATGGACCGCCGGCGCGATCTTCGCGCTGAAGACCATGGTCGAGCACTACCGCGCCAACCGCGCCGAAGGTGTCGATGACGCCGCGATCGCCCGCCTGGAAGCGGACATCCGCACGATGACAGCTTTCATCGCGCGGAACCCGAACCCGTACGCGCAAGGGCCGGGCCTCGCGAACGCCACCCGCCGCGGCCGCACCGGCTTCGGCTGGATGTCGCCCTTGTCCGAATCCGTTTCCGCAATGGCTTCCATTTACTTCTTTTTCAAGAACGACCCACTTGCGTGGGCCCGCAAAGTGAAGCGCGTGCGCTTCGCGCTGCCCGAGGGCGGCGCGCGGCCTCGCCCCGTCGAGGAGCGTCCAGCACCCAAGGATCGCCCCGAGGAACGTCCGGTCGAACCCGTAGAGCGTCCCGCTCCGGATTTCCGTCCGCGTCCCACGCCGGTCGAGCCCGGCCAACGCCCGGTTGCGACCGAACAGACCCCGGCCGCCGAAAGGAAGTCCTACGTCGGGCCCGTGATCGCGGGCACGGTCGCAGTGGCCGCCGTCGGCGGAGCAGTTCTCGTGGTCCGCAAATATCTCGCCAATAAGGCCGATCGTCTGAAGGCGGTCGCGGCGGCCCAAGCTTCGCTCGACCAGGCGGCGAGCGCCCGCAAACGTCTCCTCCAGCAAGCGAACGCGACCCGCGAGAAGGCGGGTTCCGGCACGCCGAACGTACGCATGGTCCTGCGTATGCCGCTCGCCGATGCGCGCACGATCACTGGCGATTTCACCGACCTCGTGCTCGGCCCGGCCAACCGCGCGCTCGAAGCGCTCGACGGCATCGCCGAAGGCGAAGCGGCGCGCAAGACCGCCGAAAAGTTGCGCGACGACGCCTACACCGATGCGGGAACGGTGTTCGTCCAGGCTGCCGATTTCGCGTACCTTGCCGCCGAACGCCGCGCCGCCGATCTTTCGAAGGGTAGCGGCCGCCCGGCGCCGGGATCGGCGAACGCGGTGACCCTCGTGGCCCTCTATCAAGAAGCGCTCGATTTCTTGAACGGCGCCTACGAGCTTTCCGGCGCGGCGATCACCGCTTCCGTCCCGACGACGCGTAAAGCCACGATCCGCGAGATAGCCGACCTCCTTCGTGACCGCGTCAACGAGCGCATCGCCTCGTTCGCCGGGACCGCGTCACCCGCGTCCTCTCGCACGCCTGTCCGTCCAGCCCCGCGCCGGGCGCGCAGCGAGACCGAATCCGACCCGGCGGAAAAGGTTCGTTGGAGCGCGGCCGAAGCCGTCGATCTTCACGGCATCATCCGCCGCGTGCTTTCCGAAGCGGGGATCAGCGATCTGCGCCTGACGCCGCGCATCATCGCCGCGGTCCAGCGCAGCCGGAACGAAGCCGAGCTCGACGTGAACCTGAGCGGCCCCTCGCTGCCGGAGTTGCAGGGCAAAGAAAAGGCTACGGCGCGCGCGCGGCTGAAGGAAGAAATCATGAACCGCTACGCCGCCGGTGCCCGCTTCGCCAGCGAAGCCCAGCTTCGCGCGAAGCTCCGCCGCGAAGGCGCCACCTACCGGATCGTCAAGGCGCTCGCGGACCGTGCCGAACGCTATGCGGCCGCCGGCCTTTTCACGGCCAATCTTTTCCGCCGCATGGGCGTGATCAATCTCGGCCAGCTGATCCAGCTTTCGTACGAGATACACCGCGCGAACGGCTTCATCCGCGACCAGACGCCGGTCGTGCGCCGCGCCGGGCCGTATAGGGTCTCCCTGCCCGAAGGACTCGAAGCCCGGAAGCGCGAAGGCGCTCCGAAGGTCGAGGCCGCCGGCGCACTCATCCTGCGGCAATTCATCCGCCGCGTCGTCCACGCTCTCTTCCACCCCAAGATCGAAGGCCATCCCGACAACTGCTTCCTCTGCGTCGAGAACATGCCGCTGAACGAAATCCCGGTGCGCTTCGACGGCTCGCTCGTCGTGCCGAACCCGTTCGGCATCATTCTCACCGAAGACGGCCCCGGCTCTGAGGCCTACGTTCACCCGCTCGTGCGCCCGGCCCAGCAGGGGAGCGATCCGCGTATGGTCCGTTCGATGGTCCGCCACGCGATCGAAGGCGGCCGCACGGTGATCTTCAACGGCGACGGCGCGGGTTCCACGATCCCTTACCACCATCACACGCAGTCGTTCGACTACGCTTTCCCAGCGGCAAACCTCGAGCTCGAGACGAACCCCGCGCTTTCGTCGCTCTCGATCCCGCTCGCCGACCTCCGCGTGCGCGGCGGCGGCAACTACACCGCGTTCCGCCGCGTCGAGAATTTCCGCGAGGCCGAATATCCCGCGCTGCAGAATTGGCTCGGTACGAACGGTTTCGCCGGGGTCCGCGCGATCACACTCGCCGATTACGCGAAGCCGATCGCCGTGCTCGAATCCGCCGACCGTTCGGCCGCTTCTGTCGACGCGTTCGTCGCCGCGGCTCAGGGGCTCGTCAACCGCCTCGAAGCGGACCGCGTTCCCGCGAACGATCCGAAACGCCCGGGCGCCACGCGCCCGCGTCTGGCGTACGACCTGATGGTCGTCCCTTACCCGAACGGCACCGTGCGCGCGTACGTGGCGTTCGCGAACCCGGACCGCGAAGCCAGCTTTGGCGGCGCCCACCAGGCGTTCGGTTTCGCGCTCGTGCCCGACGCGTTCGCCGGGAAGTCGCTCGGCGTCCACACCCGCATGAAGGACGCCGCCGGCGACGAAGCGGCTCTGCGCGTCGAAACCGGCGCGTTCATGTCCCAGATGCTTGTCTCGTTCGACGCCTTCTTCGAGCCGGCGTCTGGCGCGCGCGTCTCGCTCGATGCCTACCGTCCGTCCGATCCGTTCTTCTCCCGCCTGAGCGCAGCGCTCGTGGCCGCCGCGGCGTCACCGGCGCTTCTGTCGAAAGGCGTCCGCATCGACGTACTCGACGGCCCGAACCAGCCGTCGCCCGAGCGCACTCTCACGCTCCCGGCGGGCAAAATCGTCGAGGTTTCGAAGGACCTGCTCGACCGCGCAGCGGAACTGTACGACGCTCTCCCGGCGGATCAGAAGCCGCGCATGCTGGATATGATGGTCCGCGGCCTGCAGGCGGCGATGTTGCACGTCGAGACGGCGCCCTCGACCGGACCTCCCGGTCTCGAGGCGTCGCTCGCAAAGACTTTGGACCCGGCGGATTTCCGCGAACTTTCTAAATTACTGACTCTGTTCGACGCCGTTCCTTTCATCGATGCCGACGCGCGCTTGGATCTCGCTCAGGCCTTCCTGCAGAACGCACGTGCGCAGTTCATTTCCTACCTGTTCGCTTTCCTCGGCAATCCGGCCGTCACCGATGCGTACGGCTACCACGTGAGCATCGCGGAGGCGATGACCGCCGGCACGCCGAGCGAGTACGTGAAGCGCGTCGCGCTGTACCACGCGGCCGCGGCGTTGTACGAGGCCCTCTTGCGGAACCCCGGCGGCATCCGCAACCCCGAATCGAATCCGGAGATCGCCCGTGCGCTCGAGGCGGTGGCCGCCGCGTCGCCGTCGGGAGCCGATCCGTACGTGACCGCGACGAACGCGGTTGTCCGCCACCGCTTCCTCGTCCGCGCCGCCGACCTGGTCACCGCGCAGAGCGGCTCCGCCGTCGCCGCGCAGGCCAACACGGTTCTCTCCGACCGTTCGCAGATCCGCGACTGGATTTCAGGCACACAGACGAATGCCGGCGACTCCGTTTATTACCCCGAGAACGACTCGCAGACCACGGCGCTTGCGATGTCGCCCGCGGACGTCGAGGCGAGGCTGCGTGCTCTCGGCCGTGCGGACCTGATCAATCCCGCCGACCTGCAGCCGGTCCCCGGTAACGCCGGTGCGACGGTCGTCAGCGGCCGCCTGCTCACGCGTCTCGGCGAGGACAACCTGAGCCGCGTGCGCCAGGTCGTCAGTGCCGGCGGCATGGGTTCGCGTTACGTCGAGCGCGTGTTCCCCGACGGCTCGGCAATCCCGGTTTGGAACGAAAAGGCGAAGGGTAGCACGAAGCTTCCGCTCGAAATTGGCGGCACGACGATCGAGGTCTCGTTCAACCAGGCGAAGATCTACCAGACGGCCGCGCTGAATCAGGCTAACCGCGCCGCTGGCCGCACGCGTTCGAAAACCGAAAACGTACCTGTTCAGTTCATCACGAGCCAGTTCACGCATAACGACACGGTCGACGACCTCGAGACGATGGGTTATCAGGGGTACTCGGTAGAGGAGTTGCGGCGCTTGCGCGACCAGCGCCGATCCGAGTTCGACGAATTGATCTCGGCGCATGGCATTCTGGCGGATGTCGCCGACCTCTCCGAATCGGTCACTGTGTTCGTCCACCCGGACGAGGACGCGTCTGTGGTCTATCTCGATTTTCTGACGAACGCCGAGAAGCTCGACGCGCGCACCGGTGACTTTTATTCCGCGGTCGACCGCGGCCTAGGCCCGAAGCTCGCCGCCTGGCCGCTCGGCCACGACGCCTCGATGGTCGAGGGCCTGACGACCGGCGTCGACCGCATGCTGAACAAGGCCGGCCGCAATCTCTCGTTCCTCGGTAACATCGACAACCTCGGCGCGACGGTCGACGCGAGGCTCCTCGGCCTGCTTATCCTCTCGGGCAAGCCCCTCGTCGCGGAATCTGCGGTGAAAGACATCGGCCAGAAGGGCGGCGCCCCCACGGCGTTCGTGACCGGCGGCCTGCCGGGCTGGTACGCCGATTTCGCGCGCAGCCTGGGCCTCAACCTTCAGACCATGAACCTCACCGAAGGCTTCGAGGTGCCCGAGACGTTTTTCGACGCGCTCGGGCAAGAAGTGGGAGGGGACAAGGCGCGCCTGAGCGCCCTCATCATGCAGCTCCAGGGCGAATTCAACACGGCGAACTACGTGCGCTCGGACGAGGAGTTCCAGAGGACGGTGCTCGGCGACACCGCGACCGCCGACCGTTTCGCGGCCGCCGCCTCGAAACCCGAAGGCCGCTCACGCGCCTCGATGATCCTCACGTTCCTGCTGCGCCTGGTCAACAACCGCTATGAAGGCGACAAGCAGATCCCGGCCCTCCAGGTCACGACGCTCGCCGGCGCGGTCACCTCGCTCGTTGATACGCAGTTCGTCAAGGTGCCGCGCGCCAAGGGAGGCAGCCGCTTCGAACCGAAGAAGGAATACCTCTCGAACCTGCGCGAGCAACTGGGCTTCGTGCAGCTGCTGATCCAGTACGGCGTCCCCGCATCGACGGACATCCACGCGCTCACACAGCTGCCGATCGGCATCGAGAGCGATCCCGCGATCGTGGGTTCCGCGAAGGGCCCCTCGGTCGTGGCCCGACTGGCCTACCTGAAGGAAGATTTCGCGAAGAAGGACAAGGGCGTGAACGTGCCGAAGACGCTCGCACAGATCGAATCCTCGCTCTCCAAGCTCGTCACCGAGGAGACTGCGAGTCTCCAGCGCATCTCTGCCGTGCCGATGAAGGTGATCGGGGTATCCGGCGCGCGTCTGGCCACGTTCGAGTTCCCGTTCGGCACCGTTTCGATCGGGCCGTCCGAGGACGTCCGCCGCGGCATGCGCCGCCGCGCGATCACGATCGCCGGCCAGGAAGGTCGCGGCGTCTTCGCTACCGGCGAAGTGCGCACGATCGACCTTTCCGACGGCTACAGCTTCGTCACGCGATATTCGAAACCGCTTCAGGCCTTCGACCTCGAGACCTATCTCGACCAGCACAGGCAGGAGTTCCTGCCCGACTTTTTCCGGGACGCGAACGTCGGATACACGCTCCCGGGCTGGATCGAAGCGACGACGGGTCGCACGCTCGATCCTCTGACCGATGGGGAAGCGCCGCCGGCGAAGGGCAAGGTCGTCTATGCGACGAATCTTTCGCAGGGACATCTCTGGGAGGCGAGCACGCTCCACCTTCTTTGGAACGGCAAGGAATCGCAGCTTCTCTCGAAGACCCCGGGCTCACGCGGCATGCGCCAGCGCCACTACGAGTTCCTGAACGACCTCTTCTGGTTCGCGAGCTTCGACAACCGTCCGAACCGCGGAGGCGTGATCCAAATTCCCGTCCGGCAGAGTGTCCTCACGGAGGCCGATCTCCCGATCCGCCGCGGCATGGCCGGACCCCCGCTTCTTCTCAACCACGAGAACCAGATCCAGCAGCTCGTCACGCAGGCTAATCCCTCGCTGCGTGCGCGCGATTTGAGCTGGGACGACCGCTACCAGCGCATCGCGACGAAGGCGTTCGGCTACAACATGGCGGGCGAGCTCGTGATCGTCGAGATCGCCGGATCGTGGTATACCGCCGACGAGAAAGGCCGCATTGTCGCGATCGACGGCGTCCAGGATCCGCTCGCGCCGTATATCCAGCACCAGCGCCCCGAAGGTTCTCTCGAACACTTGCTCGCCGTCCTTGAGTCGCTCGGCGCGCGCGAGCTGCCGAAGGACGAGCGCATCGTCGATGCGCTCCTCGGCGGCACGAGCGGCGACGTCCAGTCCTACGACGTGACGCGCGACTGGCGTTACGCGCCGTCCCGCGGCGGATTCCGCGGATTCCAGCGCGTCGTCGCCCAGCAGCTGCCGGGCCAGCCGTCCGATCTTCTGCCGCGTCGCATCGGTGTCGCCGGCCTCCTATACGACCTAAAAGCGCGTGGCGCCCGCCTCGCGACCGCGAAGACTCCCGCAGACCGCGCCGCGCTCACCGGAGCGGAATGGACGCGCATGGTCCTCCGCCAGATCGAGATCGACACGCTCCTCGGGAACCTCGGAGACAGCGCGCGCTTAAACCCCGCCGAAATCTGGAGCAACGACGACCTTTTCGCGGAACGCGACCGTGCGGATCTGGCCGGGGTGGCCACGGAGATCGAAAAGAAAATCGCCCAGTACAGACTCGAAATCTCAACCGAGGAAACCTTCCACGAACGCATCCGTCTCCTGACGTACGTCGGGGTCGCCTACCAGATGATGGCCGACATCCACGAGCGGATCGAGCCTTCGAAAGTCGCAGACTACGTGAAAGAGATCGATGGCGCCGAGAAGACTAAAGCCGGGAGCATCGCCGCCGAGCAGATCCCGGCGGAACTGCGCCGCATGCAGCCGACCCGCCGCCTTTCCTCGCGCGTCACGGCGACGAGCTCGATCCGCATCGACTTCATCAAGCAATTCGCGCCGGATCTCCAGTACCTTTTCTGGTTCTTCCTGAAGAGCCACGTCATGATCAACATCGCTGCACGCATCATGCCGGAGACGGTCGCGGCGTGGCGCCGTTCGGGCGACGTGATCAACATTGAGCAGCCTCCGGTCCAAGTGGAAGTCGTTCCGACGGCGGACCGTTCGATCCGCCTCGTGATCGACAGCCCCGAATGGCGCCCGACGCCGCTGACGATCGACGCGTCGAACCTGAGCGCGCTGAACGACGTCCTGACCGATCCGGAGCATCCCAACCGCGATTACCGCGTGCTTGTTCTCATGCTCAAGCTCGCCGGCATCCAGCCCCGGCAGGGTTCGCTCGACTGGTTCTTCGACCTTCAGAAGGGCGGCATCGAACTGCGCGTGAAGACCTTGATCCCACAGAAAGCGGGTCTCGGCGGAAGCCAGGTGGTAGGCGTGCTTTCGCTTTGGACGCTGATCTCGGCCTTCGGCAGCGGCCAAGCCAGCGGCATCGTCCAGCCTTCGCCTGAAGAACTTTTCCCGCTCTTCTACTACATCATGGAAGCCGAGAACGGCCTCGGGATCAACGGCGGCGTGCAGGACGCCCTGGGCGGCATGTTCCGCCGCGTGAAGGCGCTGGAGTTCGACGGCCTCGCGCGTCCCAAAGTGACGAGCTTCTCCGCACCCACCGCCAACGCGTTCATCGACAGCATCCAAAAAGACTCCGTGCCGCTGTGGGTGGAAGGGGAGCATTCGGCCGGCAACGTACTGACGAACCTCCGCACGCTTCTTTACAGGCGCGATCCTTACTTCTTGTCCCTCGTGTCCCAGACCAACGAGAACGCGAAGCTCGCGCAGGCGGTTCTGAACGGCGAGAAGCGCTCAGAGGTCGCCGGCTATCCCGAGACCGACATGCTGAAGGACCTCTTCGTCCGCGATAGCTACTATTTCCGCGAGATCCATCAGGTGACGAATCCGCTCATCGACCGCTTGTACGAGGACCCCGTCCTTCAGGAGCTCACCGGGACCGTCGAGGTCACGGTGCTTCGTGAAGGGGAGCTCGTTCAGAAGAAAATCGCCCGTATCTTCGTGCCGGGCGCGGAAGGCAACGTCATCCTCGCGTTCTTGCCTTTCTACCAGGGTGCCCGCCGTCAGGCCGTCATCGACCGGATGCGCACGCTCGGCGGGTTGAAGGAGCCGTTCCATCTTCAGTTTAACGACGAAAATGCGCGTATCACTTTCGAAAGCACGTTCGGCGCCCGTCTGGCCGAAGCGGTGCGCGCGACGGCCGAGCCCGGTTCGCCGCTCGTACGCGCAACGCTCCACGCCGCCGGCGTCGGACCCGGAACGGCCGAAGGCGTGACGCTTGTTCTTCTTACGGCCGCCGCCGAACGCGATCGTCGCCGCCGCGCCGAGACCCGCGTCGAAACGCCTCTTTCGACCATCTCCACGCCTGTCGTTCCTTCTTCCGTGTCCGCCGCGGCGTCCGACGAGGCCGCGCTCGCCTCGGCGCTTTCGGATGCGAGCCGTCTCCTCGCCGACGCCCGGAACGCCGCGCTCGCCACCGCGTCTTCCGCGTCTACGGCCGATATCCGCGCGAAGGCCGCCGAAACGAAACGTTCGTTGTCCCGCGCCGCCGCCGCTTACCGCGAGGCTTCGCGCCGCTTCGAGGCCGCTTCGCCCGAGACCCGCCGCCGACTGCGCGCGACCGCGTCGCTCGCCGCCGCCAACCGCGCCGACTCCGCTTCGGCCGCACGCCGCTTCGTCGACGCCGTTCGAGGGGTCAGCTCCGGTACGTCTTTTGCGGAGCCTTCTTCAAAACTTTTCCAATCCGATAGCGCCGATCTGCCTGTGCCGCACCGCATCAAAGTCGGTCTCGTGGCGGCCTCGCAGCAGGAATTCGCGCGCAAAGAGGCGGTCCTCCGCGGTCTCATGAGCCCTTCGCTCCTGCGCGTGTTCGAGTTCGTGGCCGCTCCGAGCGGCCCCCGGTTCGCCTCGGAAGCGCGTGACGCTTCGTTCGTCGTCGCGCTCGACGCAACGGAAGAGAACCTCTACCAGGCGCTGCCCCAGCTCTTCGATGTTGTGCGCCTGCGCCAGATCCGCCTTGATGCCGAGATCGCCTCCGAGGAAACCGTGTTCCAGTTTGTCGTCGATTACCTGGACGGCAAGGACGTCGACGTCGAGCGCCTCCGGGAGGTGCTCGCCAAGATCGCGGAAGGCCTGCCGCAGCCGGAGCGTTACCGCGCGGTGAAGACCGTGACCGGCATCCAGGTCTGGACCGGCGCTTCGTTCCAGTCCGCTACGCCTCCCGACGCCCGCATGGAGCGTTTCGTGAATCGCATGCTCGACGCGATGACCTCGCCCGAGCCGGTGGCGGTCCTCAAAGACGCCCTCGCGATCGTGACTGCGAACCTCGATCCCCAGTCGACCGATTTCGGCCGCAACGCGCTTCTTTTCATGGACCGCCTCGCCGAGCTCAAGGAAAAACTGCAGGCGGCCGAGAGCGCCATCGCCGCGCCGCCCACCGTCTTGCTCGAAGGCCAAAAGACGTTCGTCCACGACCAGTCGATGCTCGAGCGGGGGGCGGAGTACAGCTCCCAGATCGAGGCGTTCGCCCGCGACGTGAAGGACACCTCTTTCAGCCACGTCGGTCTCGTGCGCGATTGGAAGTCCCTGGGCCCTGAATTCGCCGGCCTCGATCCCGCGAAGGCCGAGGACCGCGAGCGCCTCGACGCCGCCTACCGGCAGGCGCACGAAGCGGCGCGCCGCATGGAGACCCTGATTTTCGCGCCGGACGTGAAGAGCCTCGCGGACGTCCAGACCCGCTTCGAAACCACGGTCGGCCGCCAATTTATCCTTTTGAGCCACGAGACCGACGCGCTCACCACCGAGGGCGTGTCCAAGGAAGAAGGCCGCGTGGCGCTTTCGATGCGCCTCCACGTGAAGGCGCAGAGCTCACGGGACATGGTCCGCGTCGCCGGACACAAGATCGCCTCGCCGTACCGCAAGCTCGTCGCGATCCCGGGCCTCGTCGAAATGCCCGACGGCTCGTTTGTGTGGCTTCCGATGATCAAGGCATTCGAACTCATGAGGATACTCAAGGAAGCGAACGAAATGACCCGCGCCGTCGGCGCGGCCGCATAACGAACATGTTTTTGGGCTGCGCTCCGCGAACCAGACGCCGGCGCTTCGCAAGAAGCATTCGGCTCGACCGATCCCCCGATCGTCCGGAGCGCAGCCTACGTTTTTTCCGGAAAACGCCGCGATGAACCGGCGGGCGATGAAAACCATCGCCGCCGCGCTCGTCGCGGCGCTTCTTTTTCAGGAAGTGGCTCTCGGCGCTTCCGCTTGGCCCACCTACAAGGACGCTCCCCGTCAGTCCGTCGCCGACGCGATCAAAGTCGTGCGCGTTCCCGAATCGCTCGGAATGCCCCGGGCCGCGCGTATCGCCGGAGACCGCACGATCGTCCACATTGAGGACGCCCACGACTCCCTCGAAGCCCAGGAGAAGATCACCGGCATCCTCGAAGTTCTAGCCGCCGACTACGACGTGAAAGCCGTCGCGCTCGAAGGCTCGAGCGGCAGCATCGACACGACCCTTTTCAAGACCTATCCGTACCCGAAGGCCGCCCGGACCGTGGCCGAAGACATGATGAAGAGCGGCCTTCTGAACGCCGGCGAGCTTTTCGCGATGACGACCGAACACCCGGTGGCCGTTTACGGCGCCGAGGACGCTTCGCTTTACAGGGGAAATCTCAAAGCCTATCAGGACCTCCTCGCGGAGAAGGAGCGTCTGTCGGCGGATCTCGAATGGCTCGAAAAAACGTTCGCCGCCCTGGCGGA